>SMTZ1_10000885_pt1 | contig 46133 bp, 33 predicted proteins | sample DeeMarSWOR136_30_FD_25667 | JGI IMG/M metagenome (IMG submission 25667) | reverse complement strand
TGTAGGTGACGCCCTCTCTCTGGACTCTATTGTAAAACTCTTCAAATCCCTTGCCGAAAGCACGCACATCTGTATAAAACACAGTCAGCTCTGCATCAGGTATCTTTTCTTTTACCAAGTGCGCCTGTTTGGCAGTGTACATACAGCATACCCGTGAGCAGTATTCATTTCCCTGTTTATCCCGTGATCCTACACATTGTATAAAAACCACCTTTTTTGGTTCTTTGCCGTCAACGTTAATTTTGCCACCTGTGGGTCCTGATGCGTTAACTAACCGCTCAAATTCCAATCCAGTAATGACATGGTGCCCATCGTAACCGTATTCTGGCTTTTTTTTGGGATCGAACAAATCAAATCCTGTGGCCACCACAATGACGCCCACATCAAGGTCTATGAACTCCTCTTTCATGAAATGGGCTACAGCCTGTAATTCAGAGCATGCCTTAACACATTCCATGCATTCACTGCACCCCCCACAGTTTAGGCACCGCATTGCCTCTTTCACTGCAGTCTCCTCATCATAATTGTATTCAATTTCCTCAAAATCTTTAATTCTTTTTGCAGGATCTCTCTTTGGAAGAGGATTCCTCTTCTGGTGTTCAAAAATCCCCTCTGGTTTTTCAGCAATGTCATGATCTGGCAATCTATCCTCATAAAGGTCCAGCCCTCTCAGATATCGATCTATGGAAACTGCAGCCCTGTTCCCATCTGCTGTAGCCTCAATGATTGATGATGGTCCGCGAACAATATCGCCGCCAGCAAATACTCCAGGAATATTTGTCTCGAGCGTCACTGGATCAGCAGTAATTGTTCCCCATGATGCTGCATCAATTTTTTCAAATCCAGTTAATTCAGGTTTCTGACCAATTGCCAAAATCACCGTATCCACATCAACAACGAATTCAGAACCCTTCACAGGAATGGGTCTTCTTCTCCCGCTCTCATCCGGTTCCCCCAACTCCATTCTGATGCACTCAACCCCTGTTACTTTCCCGTTCTTACCTAAGATCCTCACAGGAGAAACGAGATAACGGATCGTAATACCTTCTTCTTCTGTGTCTTCAATCTCCCAGGTGTGGGCTGGCATTTCCTGCCGTGATCTCCTGTAAAGTATGGTCACATCAGCTCCCAGCCGTAAAGCAGATCGTGCAGAATCAACAGCCACGTTCCCACCACCGATAACTGCCACTTTTTTACCGAAGTTATCCAGGCTTCTTTTCTTTTTAACATCCTTCAAAAAAGACATACCATAGAACACGCCATCCAGATTAATGCCGTCAACCTTCAATGCTGTAGAACCCTGGGCACCGACTGCTACAAAAATAGCTTTATACTCTTTCTGCAGATCAGCAAATGATACATCTTTACCAACAGTGGTATTACCCTTTACATCTAATCCCTGTGCTAAAATCCAATCTATATCGTATTGGGCCACATCTGCGGGAATTCTAAATTCTGGTATACAGCTGGTTAAAAGCCCTCCCGGTTCAGACCCGCTGTCAAATACTGTAACTGGGTATCCCATTCTTAAAAGGCGTAACCCACATGTTAATCCCGCGGGCCCTGCGCCAATGACTGCGATTCTATCTTCTTTGTTACAGACTGCACACGGCGGTGCCTCCTCGCCGTGCTCTCTTACATAGTCTGCAATGAATCGTTTTAATGATCTCACATTCACTGGTTCATCCACCTCACTGCGATTACACTCTGCCTCACAGGGGTGGTGGCACCCTCTTCCGCAGATAGAGGGGAACGGTAATACGTCACGAACCAGTTCTAAAGCTTCTTTGTATTTCCTTTGAGAAATCAAAGCTATATACCCGTGAGCTGCAATGCCTGCAGGACAGGCAGCAGTACACGGTGATTTCGCTCTCTTGTCTATAGTGTATTTTAAGGGAACAGCCTGTGGGAATGGTACGTAAATAGCTTTTCGTGTGCTCAACCCTAAATCAAACTCGTTTGGAAATTCTACAGGGCATACAGTGGCACATTCGCCGCAACCTGTGCATACATCAATGACGTATCGCGGCTTCTTTTTTACAGTAACCGTGAAGTTACCTATGTACCCATCAACGTTGACCACTTCAGAATAGGTCAATAACTCAACATTGGGATGCCGAGCCACATCCACCATTTTGGGCGTTAAAATGCAGGCAGAACAATCCAAGGTGGGAAAGGTCTTGTCCAACTGGGCCATTCTTCCACCAATCGAAGGACTGCGATCCACCAAATATACTTTAAACCCTTTATCTGCAATCTCTAATGCAGTCTGAATACCTGCAATACCTCCACCGATCACCAGTGCCTGCGGAGTGACGGGTACCTCCTTTTTTTGTAAAGGTTCTAACAATGCTGCTCTGGCCACAGCACCTGCTATCAATGCCATAGCCTTTTTAGTAGCTTTTTCTTTGTCTGTGTGCACCCAGGAGCACTGTTCTCGTATGTTGGCCATCTCAAAACAGTAAGGATTCAATCCACAGTCTTCTACAACAGCTCTAAAGGTGGGCTCGTGCATTCGAGGAGAACAGGACGCTACCACCACTCTGTCTAACCCTCGTTCTTTAATATCCTTTTTTATCAGTTCCTGCCCGGGATCTGAGCACATGTACTTGTAATACCTGCCAACAGCCACATCTGGTAAAGATGCTGCGTACTCTGCCACTTTTTCTGCATTAACAGTGGCTCCAATGTTAATACCACACTCACACACATATACTCCAATCTTCATGATCACACCCTCATCTTTCTCCTTTCATATTCTTTATTTGTGCATACGAGAATACTGGGCCATCTTTACATACATACACGTTGCCGATGTTGCATCTCCCACATTTTCCTATGCCGCACTTCATCCTCATTTCCAACGTGGTAAATATCTGGTTTTCTGCAAATCCCAATTTCAACAAGTTCTGAATCACAAAATGAATCATGATAGGAGGACCACAGGTGATGGCAATTGCATTATCAGGGGAGGGGGCCACTTCCAACAGGTTATCTGGTACGAATCCCACAAACTGTGTCCACCCCTCTTCTTCTACGTCAATGGATAGATGGACATCAGCATCATCCCTTTTCTCTAAATCGAATAGCTCTTGTTTGAAACTCAAATCATTAGAGGTGCGGGCACCATAAATAATGTCTAACTTCCCGTAATCTCCTCTGTTGGCAAGGACATACCGAATGAGAGATCGGAGGGGCGGCTGCCCAATTCCTCCTCCAACGGTTATGATATTCTTCCCTTTCCAGCCATTGACATCGAACCCATTCCCGTAAGGTCCTCTCACGCCAAGGACATCTCCTACCTCACATTCGTGAAGTATGGATGTGACCTTACCCAGCTTCATCACGCTCACTTCTAGGTACGCTTTCTCAGTGGGGGAAGAAGAGATAGCAAACATACATTCTCCCTCTCCTAAGACGCTCACCATGACGCACTGGCCTGGGACATAGTTGAGTGTGTTCCGTACAGTTTCATCTTGGAAGGATAACCGAAAGGTCTTAATAGCTCTCTCGCCAATGACCTCATCTCGGATATCATCAATGGAGGCAAGCCACGGTACATAAGGGTTCATGGTCAAGGGTACGGTCATACTCATACTCATGGGTTCACCTCGCTGGTTTTGTTGATCACATCAATGATATCAATATTGACCGGACACACCTCAATGCACCTCCCACATCCAACACAGGCAATGACATCACAGTTCTTGGGAAAGTAGTTGTACTTGTGGTACACTCTATTTCTCACTCTGTTCATCCGTTCTGGTCGTGGATTGTACCCTGATGCATGTCGTGTGTATTCAGGATACATACATGAGTCCCACACGCGTATGCGGGCACCCCCTGTAAATGTGGTCTCGTCCTGCATATCAAAACAATGGCACGTGGGGCATACGTACGTGCATGCAGCACATCCTAAACACTTCAAAGCTATACCTCTCCAGAAGGAGCTCTCAAATATTTTTTCTAACCTATCCACTATTTCGTCTGTATTCATGATCCGTTGAATCGCACTTTTTGCCTTGTTTTCCAGTTCTCTTTTCTTTTTTTCGTCTTCTTCTGAGGCAGGTGTAACCAAGTCACCCATGCTCTCAATAAAAGCTTTCCCTTTGTCAGTTTCCACTTCAACCAAGTAGTTCTCGCCAATGTCTGTAAGTTGTATATCAGTGTACTCTCCAGAGAAAGGTCCACCCTCCACTGAGGTGCAAAAGCAGTTTACTCCAGGAGTCAAACAGTTCAATCCAATAAGAATCGTATTCTCTCTTTTTTTTACGTACGGATCTTTATACTCATCTGCAAAAACATGGTCTAATATCACCAGACTCTGGGCATCACAGGGCCTCACCCCAAGTATTATTATTTCACCCGCAGTCTCTGGAGCATTAATTGTGACAGACTTCCCGTGTGAAAAGGTAAACAATGTCTCAGTTTGCTGGAGAAGAACAGCTTTAACAGGTAGTACTGTATTAAGAAAATCTAGTGTTACCTCAGAGGGGTTGGTAATCTGTTTGAATACGATTAACCCCTCATTATCAGTGGGTGCCACCACTTCATAGTCTTTTAAAGCATTCTCCACCAGTTCATGTACTTTACTCTTTGGAAGAATCATATTCATACTGTCACCTACAAAACAAACTCTTCTGGATCTTCTGGATTAAAGATCGCTAATAATGGTTTTTCTTCTGTACCTGCTTCGTAATCAAACATCTCTTTTATGTCTTTTTCAAGTTTCTTGTTCAGCTCCATCAATGGAATATCCATGGGACATGCACGCTCGCACGCGCCGCACCCGATACATCTCCCCGCCAAATGGAATGCTCTCATAATATTCCATGCAGTATTCTCTGAAATGTTGACTGACCGCCGCACCCATTGAGGAGAAAGGTGGTCCACCATACACTCCTTACAGTAGCACAAAGGACATGCATTTCTGCATGCATAACAGCGGATGCACCGCTCAAATTTTTCCTGCCAATATTCCCATTTTTCCGCCAATGATTTTTCCTCCAATTGGTGTATTCTTTTGTAATCCTCTTTTTTACTCTCAACTTCTTCACCAATGAATACATCGTATATAACAGGATTCGGATTTTCACATACAACGCAGGTATCACACAGAAGTTCTTCTTTCGAAAATTTACAGGATTTCCCATCAACAGTAATGACAAAGTTCTCACCCTCTTCTATTACTTCGCCATTTTGTGTGTTCTGGAATTTTTCTGTAACCTTTTTCAGGTCCACTACACCTGTGCACGGCACGCCAATAAGGACAACATCTTCCCGGTCTATACCTTTTTCCTGGATAATCTGCTGTACAGCCCGTGAATCACATCCCTTCACCACAATGCCAATCTTTCGTGTATCCTCTTTTTCATTTCTTTTGAGAGGGAGCTTTTCTTCCAGCAAAAGATACACTGCCAGATTATTACTGCACAATGGGGAAAAAACGAACTTATCTACATCTTCTGGAGTAAAAGCGAATGATGGAGATACTCTCAACCCGTAAGAACCTTTCTCGTACCCTATAACGTATTTTACAACGTCTCTCTGTACAATATCTTTTACTGCTTTGCGTAGATCATTTATATTCACCATACATTCTCCCTCCTGAACCAGCGCATTGGTCCCACCTTTTTCACATGTTCTGTAACTTCTTTGATAACATCTGCAAATTTCTGTCCTTCAGCAGCAGATACCCACGCCATTTGTACTCGTTCCGGTTCTATACCTATGTATTCCAGCAGGTTCTTTAAAACTGCCATTCTCCTTCTGGCAAAGTAGTTCCCCTGTGCATAATGACAGTCCCCTGGGTGGCATCCTGCCACCAGAACGCCATCAGCACCTTGCTGTAGTGCATTGATGACAAACATCGGGTTCACTCTCCCTGAGCACATGACGCGGATGACCTTCACATTTGAGGGGTATTTTATCCGTGAGGTTCCTGCTAAGTCTGCTCCAGCGTACGAGCACCAGTTGCACAGAAAAGCCACAATATTCGGCTCAAATCCATTTGGGTTAGTATTGACGTCACTCATTTTCATCATCCTGAAGCTGTTCATACCAGTAACGTGGTTATACTCATAACTTGTTTGTCTTTAAAAATGTTATGTAAAACAGCACAGAAAGACAGTAAAAAAACACGTATCACAACCTTCACAGATCATAATATTCTTCTCTTAAGTTGACACATTTTCTGATTTTATAAAATATTAATATCTTAAAATATCATTAAATTCTACATATTGAGATAAATACAGTATATTTGTTACACGTGTAACAAGAGCATACCAGTAGGGATAACTCTGTGCTCCCTTTACTGTATGACCAATCTGGTCTACTTTCTTCTAGTTCAATAATTTCATACGGACACATGTCTATGCATAATCCACAACTTCTGCAGTACTTCCCATCTAAAATAAGTGGCATGAGAGTCCTCAACAGAAAAAGAGTGCAATTCCTGGTTTGTTCGAATGTTGAACGTATCTACTCAAGAATCATTCTGCGGCGTTTTGCAGGATCATCAAATACAATCTCTTTCACATCAAAATGTTCTGGATCAAACGCTCCACCAACCCATTCCAACATATCTTCATACTCCTCATGATCGGGATCTTTAATGATTTCCAGAAACTCTTCATACCCCCAGACCCCTCCACAGTCCTCAGGAGGGCATGCTCTCTTTCCTTTAATGCACACTGGATAATCAATTTTCTCCCGAGGAATTATCTTTTCTAGCCGTATTTCGTGTTCCCAACTATCGCCAAAGTCGTACACGTAATGTGCAGATGGATTTTCCATAGAAAAATAGTCAGCTATTTTCTGTTTCTCTTCTGGAAGAATTTCACTACCAGAATCTTCGTAAGGAGTTCCGATATTAACTGGTGAATCAGTTCTAGGATTGACCATTTCAAATTCATGCAGATGATAGTCATACCACCCCATAGCATCTTGAAGAGCTACATGTAAATCCCAGAATGTATAGGTTTCAGGGGCCTGAATTTTCCGCCAAATTGGTGGGTTAATACCCAGGAGGGTAATCTTGAACTGGTACACATTGTTGAATTTCTTTTTCATGGTATAACCTCTTTTTGATTATGGATAGCTGCCTTATAATCTTTTGTATTTGAACGTGCATTGGGGTTATAAAATTGTCGGGTGATCGTCTCATTTGTTACACGTGTAACAATTTTTTGCCTTTTATCACATTCATCTTGAAAGAATGATAACAAAGAAGATTAGTTTCCCTCATCCCCCGAAGACTTAGATACCCCGAAGGAGCAGAAGAGGCTACTGGTCGAAGAGATGAAAAGGAAGTATTCAGTACGTGGTACTCATGTCGAGTATTCCCTTCTTTCTCGCAAGAAAATCTGCAAACCTGTACGCCACGTATGAAATGACAAAAAATACTACTGAGATTGCAAGGAGTATTACCGCCACTTCTGATGTGGTAAACCCACCCATGATAGTATCAACCTCTCCTCCTAATACACTCCTCCTCACCAAGGAAAACCAGTACGTTGACGGTAACCACAGAGAGAATTTACTCGCCCACCCGGGAAGAACGCTCAAAGGAAATATAACTCCAGAAAAAAGATAGAAAATTCCTGCAAATGCCTGTCCCACCGACTCCCCATGTCGTGCAGTTAACATGTTGATGCCGCACAGTAGTAATCCAGCCGAAACGATGAAAATCCATCCAAAAATAAAGGTTACTACCAAAAGCAAGGGGGCAATCCGGTAGGGTACTCCCAAAAATATGCCAATTACTATCAAGACTGCCAGCGGCAAAATGCTCAGCAAAAATCTCATCGCACTCCTCCCCATCAAATAGACAAAATATGACATGGGAGATATGTACACGTACTTTAACGTCTGGTAGTGCTCACGATCATCGTGAATGATCCATCCCACGCTAAACAATGTTTGGGAAACAAGCATGTAGAACGCATTCCCGATATACAAGTAATATAAAGCATCACTACCCAAAAACCCACCTGTAACCACGTAATACATAGCCAGCAACAAAAGCGACCCCCCCACCGGTTTTAACGTGTTGTATAACACGAATACTAAAGGAGATGTCCAGTTGGCTTCTATCTGGTATTCCAGCCACATAGAATATTTCACTGACATTACTGCCACCTCATGGTTAACGTTCCCTTTGCCCTCCCAAGCCGTTCCATACGGTTTAGTGCAGTCCTCGCACAAAAAATCAGTAATATACCCATGGCGACAAGGATTGTTAACTCCACTTCAGGAAGGAGTAACCCCCACTCAGCCATGCTCGGAAAGGTTAACTGTCTCATGGCATCCAATCCAAGGGTGAAGGGTATCATAGAAGCAAATGCAGACACTGAACCTAATGCTTTCACTGGAAATGAATAACCAGACAAGAAATACACTGGTTCCTCTAACAAAATGTTAATGTGCCACGCTTCGCGGCCCCACATCAAAAAGAGAGAAGCAAAAAGCATGCCCATGCCGTACAAAGCAACCAAGGTAACCAAAAAGATCGCTATGAGCAGTAACACATTTGTAACAACGAAATCCACCTGAAAAATAAATACGCCAATCAAAATGATGCTCAACCCACGAACAGTCGTTGAAAACATACCTCCTAAAGCCATTCCCGCCAATATTGACATCTTTGACATGGGGGCTGCCAGATACAATTGAAGGTTGGCAGTTTCCTTCTCCCAGTACAACTGTGAGGCCATTCCCCACAACACATTTAACCAGTAAGTAGTCATTACCCCACCTAAAACCACAAACCCCTCAAACTCTTTGGGTGCATCCAAACTCCGGTACACATACACGTACGCAGCCATACCCAAAATCGGCAAAAATGTCTGCCAGAACACCCAGGAAGGCTCTCTTAATGCCCCTATTATCCGCGGGTATGCACGTCCTTTTACTGCCCTCAAGTTCAGCATGATATTCATTCTAAACCCCTTCCCGTTAATTTCAGAAACACATCCTCTAACGTGGGCTCCTCCTTGTATAAATAGTGAATCCTCCCTCCTCGTTCGTTAATTCCTGCCAGTACGTCACCCACTGCAGCCTCGTCTGCAACTATAACTCGTAACCCAAGATTTCCGCCCATCTCTTTAGATTTAACCCCGATAACACCTTTAACAGCGTTAAGCCACTCTACTTTGATCTGCGGGTAGACCTCAATCTTTAAAGAAATCTCTTTTTTGACCATATCCTTGAGGGCTACAGGTGTATCCAGCGCGACGATTTCTCCTTCGTCTATGATGGCAATCCTATCACATAACTCATCTGCTTCCATCATGTAGTGAGTAGTCAAAAGTACGGTCCGACTTGGATCATTTTCAATCCATTCTTTAATGAATTTCCTTATCAACCGTGCAGTCTCCACATCTAGCCCTAATGTGGGCTCATCTAAAAACACCACACTAGGATTGGTCATAAACGCGCGAATAATATTCACTCGCTGTCTTTCACCCGTAGAGAGAGTTCGTACCTTACGCTTTGCCATGTGTGCAATACCCAGCCGATCCATCAATTCGTTGATCCTTTTATGTGCCTCTTTTCCAGGCATTCCATAAAATTGCGAAAACATCCACAAGTTTTCTTCCACCGTTAAAAGCCCGTATCCTGAGTACTCGCCACCTGAAACCATGTTAATGATGGGCCTGATCTTTTTCTCATCCTTGGTAACATCATACCCGTGTACGTACGCGTTACCAGATGTGGGAAGAAGCAATGTCGTTAAAATCTTGATTAACGTAGTCTTTCCAGCACCATTGGGACCCAAGAGTCCGAAAAGTTCTCCCTTCTTCACACTAATGGTTACCTCTTTAAGGGCTTCAACTGCCCTTCCTTTACTCTTGAATAGTCTTCCCAGATCCTTACAAGTAATAGCGTCCACGCCCCTTCATGGGTACACCATTTTTAAGTATTTCTATAACTGGGGCCACCCCTTTGACTAGTATATGTCTCATCTCTGTTACACGTGTAACAATTTGTATTTAAAATATCTTCTAAATCTTTCTAATATTCAAAGAAAAGCAAAATATAACGCCTTCGTTAATGAAAACTCTTGAGCTCTCATCATACAGAACAGCCTCTATGTACTCCCTCTATTGAGAAAAAAATCAAAGAACTGGAACCATTGCTCTCAAACCAGAATACTTAAGGTCATATTCGATATCTATCCTTTCAGTACCCCGTGTAATGTCTTACTCAAATCTTCAATAGTATATGGTTTGGTCACCACACCTTTGAATCCGTGTTCTCTGTATTCAGCCATGATTGGATCAGTAGAGTACCCGCTGGCAACAATTGCTTTCACGTGAGGATCAATTTCTATCAATTTTGAAACTGCTTCTTTACCACCCATGCCACCTGGAATGGTTAAATCCATGATAACCACGTCAAAGGGTTCTTTATCTAACGCTCTTTGGTATAAATCAATTGCTTCTTTGCCGTCTCTGGCAGTCACAACAGTATACCCTAAATACTGGAGTGTCTCACCTGCTGCATCTCGAACAAAAACTTCGTCATCCATTAGTAATACTTTTCCCTCTCCTTTGATTACTTCTCCTACTTCCACTTTTTTCTCTCTCTTTTTTTGGGAAGCAGGCAAATACATGTAAAAGGTCGTTCCCACACCCACTTCGGATTCTGCAGTAATGTACCCATCGTGCTGCTTGACAATGGAGTAACACGTAGATAATCCCAGACCGCTCCCCTTTTGCTTGGTAGTAAAGTATGGATCAAATATCTTCTCGAGATATTTCTCTGGAATACCCACACCCTGGTCTGTAATAGATATCTTTACATAATTGCCCCTATCTAAGGGTAATACATCCTCTTCTACATTAACATTTTCCGCCTTCGCCTTGATTATCCCCCCCTCAGGCATGGCCTGGTCTGCATTGATGATCAAGTTGTTAACCACCTGGGAAATCTGTCCTTCATCAATATCCACATGCCACAGCTCCTCTGGTAGGTAAAAGTGGCATCTCACGTTAGAACCTCTCAAAGCGAAGCTGGCAGTGTCTCTGATCAGCTCTGCAATACTGGTGGTCGTCTTAATGGGCGCTCCTCCTCTGGAAAAGGTTAATAACTGTTGGGTCAATTCTTTTGCCTGTAATGATGCTTTTTCAATCTTGCTCAGTTTTTCTGCCACCTTAGTGTCTTCAGCATACATCTTGGCTAGGGTGGTATTACTTAAAACTGCAGTCAATATATTGTTGAAATCGTGGGCAATTCCTCCTGCCAGCGTGCCTAACGATTCTAATTTCTGCGCCCGGAGTAATTCTTGTTCTGTCTTTCGCTTTTCAGTAATATCACGGAACACTAAAATCACGCCAATGATTTTGCTGTCTCTGTCCCGGATGGGTGCACCACTATCTGCGATAATCCGTTCTGTACCATCTCTTGCTATCAACATCGTATTGTTACCCAAACCCACCACAGCTCCTTCTCTCAAAACCTTATCCACCGGGTTCTCACAAAGACTGCGAGTCCGCTCGCTGATGATGTGAAAGACTGAATGTAATGGTAACCCTACTGCTTCTTCCTGGGTATAACCTGTTAATCGTTCAGCCACTTTATTGATTAAAACAACAGTACCTTCTGTATCGGTGGTTATGACCCCATCTCCGATTGAACGCAACGTAACTGAGAGCCGTTCTTTTTCTGCTGCCAGCGATTCTTCAGCCAATTTCCGATCAGCAATTTCCTGCTGGAGCTGTTCATTGGTTCGCGTTAATGCATTGGTACGCTTTTTTACCAGATCCTCTAAATGGTGGCGGTATCGTTCCAGTTCTTCTTCTGTTCGCTTGCGCCCCGTGATATCCTCTAATACACCATCAAAATACAGTATTGTGCCATCTGTATCATAGGTTGCTTTACCTGTGTCACTAACAATGATGGAAGTTCCATCCTTTCTCTTCAAAGTTATTTCCTCATTCTTTAGAAAGCCCTGACCTAGAATCTTCTCCCTGATTTTTTCTCTATCTTCTGAATTACAGTAGATGTCTGCCACCTTTAAATTCAAAATTTCCTCTTTTTTGTCATAGCCCAACATTTTGACAAATGCTTGGTTCACATCAGTGAATTGCCCTCCGCCACCAGGTACTCCTCTGTATACACCAACATTTATGTTCTCAACTAAGCTCTTGTACTTCTCTTCTGATTGTCGCAACATCTCCTCTGCTTGTGTGCGCTCAGTAATGTCTCTGACGATCCCCTGAGCTCCAACCACCTTCCCCTCCTTGAGTATGGGAGAAACATTGATCTCAACTAAGGCTGCGGTTCCATCTTTTCTTATCATCTCCACCTGTAACCCCTTGATGGCTTCACCCTCCACTACACGAGCGAGAGCTTGAAATCCCTTAATTAACGCTGATTCTGGTGCAAAGTTCTGGAAGAGATCCCCCTGAAGTTCATCAGGTTTGTAGCCTGTTATTCTCTCTATTGCAGGAGAAGCATAGGTAATATGCCCTTCTAGATCCATTTCATATATGCCATCGAAGCTTCTCTCAGCGATGCCTCTGAACTTCTCCTCGCTCTCCCGCAGTGCCTCTTCTGCTTTCTTACTCTCAGTGATGTCTCTGGTTACTCCCACTATCCCAAGAGGATGGCCTTCTTCATCAGTAACTAAAGCACTCGTATTGAAGATCCAAACCTCTCTGCCATCTTCATCTGTATATTTGAATTCTTTATGGAAATAACCTTTTTCTAGTACCTCCTGGATCATGCTTTCTACTCTTTTTGAATCAGGAAAGAGGGGTCGAATGTCTCTCCCCGCCATTATTTCTGCAGGGATTCCAGCCATCTCTTCTGCCGTTTTATTTGCATAAATAATAGTTCCTGCCATGTCTGTGATGATGATACTGTTGTGAGAACTCTCTATCGCAGCAGACAACAACTGCATGTTCTTTTCTGCTTTTTTGCGTTTGGTAATGTCTCTGAACATGCCTTCGACTCCTACTGACTTACCCGTCTGATCGTACACAAAGCGGGAGTTTGTTTCTCCAACAAGTGGTGTCCCATCTTTTCGCTTTAAAGTTACTTCATAGTTTGTCACGCTGCCATGCTTTGTGAGCTCTCTGAGGAGAATTTCTCTATCTTCCGGGTGATAGTAGAAATCTTTGGCAAAATTTTTCCCAATCACTTCTTCGACACTCTCATACCCGAAGATTTCGGCCCCGGAAGGACTCACCAGGATTATATTTCCCTCAAGGTCTGCACGGTAATAAATATCAATAGTATTTTCGAAAATGCTTCTGTACTTTTCCTCACTTTTCTTGAGGGCCTCTTCCATTTTCTTGCGCTCAGTGTATTCATCTGCCAGCTCTAACGCTGTTGAAATGTGTTGGGCCAGGCTTTTCACAGATGGAATGAAATGATCTGCCAGTTCAGTGGAAGTCATAGAAAATGCACCTATGATCTCTCCGTGTCGCTTCAAAGGAGTCAAAATAGAGGATTTCTCCGTGTATCCTAGTACTTTTGATATCAGGTGCGCTACTGGTTTCGGAAACAGTTCACTTATTATATCCACAAACCTGATCTGGACAGTTTTTCCTTCTTCTACCACTTGGCTGTAGAAGCTTGATTTTTCCAGGTCGATGGTGAACCCTTTGAGCTGGAGTCCCGTGATCTTTTCTGCTGTCTTCAACTTTTGGAGAGGTAGTGACACTTCAGCGACTTTGAGCTTTGATTTATCATCTGTCAAGAGTACGATGCTCATGGTGTACTGGCCCGACCGAGCAGATTCCTCTTTTACAGCCCTGCAGATTTCAGCCTCATCCAGTAACCCATGTATCTTTGTAGAGACTCTCTCTGTGAAGTGGATGATCTCTATCAGATCACGGAGCGGTTTGTCCATCTGTTCCTGTTCTTTCATTGGTTCACCCTCTCTTTTTTACTATGGTTGGCCTCATGTGAGTTCGATCTCTCCGGACTACCACATACTGCAGTCGTAAAGCATACGAGTAGATCATTTATAAAGTCTTGTTCCAAGAAAGCTCACCAGCCGTACAGTATCTGCTGGTATGGAATCTGAAAAGTTTTCAACCTGCATAATGAAAAAACCGATAATACCAAGATACATACGCTTTACCACCAAGAAATGTGGCCATCTCCTTTGAAGAAAGGGTTCACTGCAGAATAAATGGTACCCGTGAGATCTGATACATAGGGCATGAAGCTGATACTCTCTTATTTGTGAAATTCTAGTGGACATTTAGTGGGTAAGCGTATTCTCGATCGAAAATGAGTGGGTAAAGAATGTTGATGGTTCACAGGGTTTTCCAATTTGAGCATTCATCATGTTACACGTGTAACATTCCGAATTGTCTTTTTTACTCTAAAATTGCTGATAATAATATAATTTATGAGATCATAATTCACAGAACCCGAAATTGACAACTCCCAAACACCCAGATAATATTGGTCATTGTAATCAATAAAGTCATAAATTCTTGAAATCTCCAGTAGATACTCACTTTTTGTAAAGATTCAAAGGTTGTAGAGATTAAGATCTTCGAAATCTCTTTTTCAGTAGAAGATAGGAAAAAATAAGCAGTAAGACTACCACAACTACTCCATACATGTATGGAATAAACAGTTCACCCGCAGGCTCAAAAGATGGCTCTGGAGAAAGGTTGAGAGCATCTACAAACTGAGGAGTCAAATCTGTAAATTCTTCGCCATCATACATTTTCAAGATCCCTGTGGTGTCACCAAGTAGCCAATATTCCCCATTCCATTCAAGATGAACGTTGCTGGTGAACTCTACTGGTAGATCTGTGAAAGTTGTGCCATCATACGTGGTAAGTGTTCCATTTCCGCCAATTAGCCAGTACTCACCATTCCATGCAAGTGAAGAGATTCGGCTGTCACTGAAAACAATATCAAATGTGTTACCATCAAATCTTATCAAATCTGAATTTGATACAACTAAAGGATAGTCTCCATTCCACACAGCATTCGTGATAGTACCAATAATTTCTGGCTTTTCTACTTCTGTAAAGGTTTCTCCGTCGTAATTCATCACTTTTTCCACTCTCTCTGGAGTTGTCCCGGATAGTAACCAGGAGTCTCCCACCCAGGTTATTGAACGCACAGCAGAAAGAGGGGATACGAAACTCACATCAGTGATATCAACCCCATCATACTTGAGTAGGTATCCATACCCAACGTACCCACTTCCTATTAACCAGTACTCACCATTCCAATCAAGTGCAGTGACTCTCAACGATAAGGGTTCACCGGAAAGAGGCACCTCAAACAAGTGCTGCCCATCGTATTTTGTCAATCCCCCATATTCGTGGAAGCTGTGAGTTATCAACCAGTACTCACCATTCCACACAAGGTTATCAACTATCCTGTCTCCAATGTCAAGTTGGTAAGACATATCAGTAAAGGTGCCGTTGTATCTCACCAGTAAAGGGCGCGGCGCAAACCCATCTTCAAATACTTCGAAAGTATTCCCGCCTATGAACCACGCTCTCCCATCCCATCCAATGACGTGTATACTCACTTGCGGCAGCTGCTGGTCAATTTGGGGAGAGGGTGTAAACGGTGGTTCTGAACCATCTCCACCCAAGAAAACTGAGGTCATCACGAAAAAAATGAAAAGATATTGTAACTTGTAGTGCATAGCTACACATCTCCAGACTGATTTTTATACTTTACCATTTTGAAACCACGGTGGTGAAAACTCACCTATATCGTGAATACAGTCTGTTGTAGACGAACGCCACATCCTCTGTTCAACTTCAGGGACCTCTGAAAAACCCACGTAGTCTCTCGAGCCAACTTGGTTTCTTTTCCAATGGGAGGTAGTCCTCGACCATGTACTGGGTTCTGAAAATGCAGTCAGTTACCCCTGTGTTTGAATACCTACACCACAGCCATCCATCGTCCCACACTTCAGGGGCTTCTGAATACTTTTCTAAACAGACTCCATTTCTTCTTGAATTTACCTTTCCGCAATCCCCACCGCAGTTTTCTGCCGGTCTGCAGCCGCCAAAGTTGACCAGTCCACCATACCAGGCTTTTAGATCGTCAATCCACACCCACGGTTCGTAGTGTATGTCGCAGGTTTCAGAATCATTCGGCCTCTTTAATGAGCAGTGCCCTTGCTTTAAATCAGAGCAGCGATACCAAAAGTACCAAACTCCACCAAAGCTTTGATAGAGGTAAACCCAGCCCCACGGAGGGCCTTTCATATAGTCTGTTTTTTCTTTGAGTTGACCAGACATCGCTTTCAATCCTACGGGCAGCTCAGGTCTAAAGGTAGGATGTCCCACTTCGCACTCTTCGAAGCAGCATTCTACTATTTCGATCCCTTTTTTACGTTCCTCTTCAATGAATTCTATGTGAAGTTTCTGACATTCTCCACAAATCTTCATTTTATCTCGCCTCCTTTCAGTTCTTGTAGAAAATAGGTACTGATTGCTTATAAGTGTTTCTATGTCTTTATATAAAAGAATTGTCCTTATTGGTGGTTATCTCACTTTTGTTACACGTGTAACATCTCTTAGAATCTTTCTTCATCTTTCAGAATCTCTATTTCTCAACTGCTCTGGCAAATGGGATGTACTTGATTTTGGCAGTTTTTCTTGTATAGTTAACGTTATAAAGAGGTAAGAAGCTCGATATGATCCTGCTTCTCATGAGTAGAATCTAAGGAATCTCTATGCAATGTGAAAAGGCCTAAGAACTACTGAAAAGAGCCCATTAGTGACACTATTTGACAACATTTGACACCTTCTTTTTCACTTTTTATTTATTTGGGTTTACCCTCTATAGGTATAGAGAGCTAGGAAACCCTTTGATGGCGATTGATATATAGATTGCCACTAAGGCTGATGATCGCCAAATTGGTGCAACATTTGTAATATATGGAAATTGAGGCGAAATTCGCCACAAAAAAATGAAAGGAGGTAAGTTATGACATCCTTGAGAATGGAAGGACCATACAATTTGGATACCTGGACAATAGATGCAAAAGTCACCTATACATCTCCTGGCAATTACGTTTTGGGTAGGCAGGACGAGAGAGGAGTATTCCTCATAGGGTTTATTGGACGTTCTGATTCAAATTTAAGAACTACCCTCAAGTCATGGATTGGTCAAACAAAAAGACCGCTCTTCAAATTCTGTTATGCTCACTCAGCAAAAGCAGCTTTCGAAAAGGAATGTGAGAACTACCACGACTTTAATCCGCCGGATAATGATGATCATCCTCACCGTCCAGAGGGTAGTAACTGGACATGTCCCCGGTGCGATATCTTTGGAATTGGAGGTGAAAAATGAGTTCTGCTACCAATTTTGAGAATGTGCATGAGATTCTGGGAATAAAAGTTGAACCTGGAACTGAGAAACAGTTCTTGAGAGAGCTCAAGAAAGCCCCAGAAGTGGAAGCTGCCTACATCTGCCTGGATGAATATGACATTATTGCACTCTTGGATATTGAAGATCCAGGGGAATTGAACCACTTTATCGATGCCAAGGTCAGAAAACCGAAGTGTGTGGTAGATGCCAGAATCACACTTGTAAAATGAGAGAGTAACTGCTCCAATGCACTAAAATCCCGAGCAACCACGTAACTGACAGTACCAAACTATATGAAAAGGGGCCACACATTTCACATTTGTGTATTAACCCTCGAGGGAAATGCAGATATTTTCTACTCTCTTTGCGTGTACTGCAATTCCAAGCAGCCATATTTCCTCATGATTGCGGGGAGCAGTCTCATCTACATTTTTCAGGGTTAATGATCTGTAATGCCAAAGCTACACACTCCCGATTTGGGAGTAACGCCGTTCGCACAGTATCCGATACCAGGGGTAAATCCCCAACAGCAGCCGAGACACATCGGACATATAGATCCGGGTGTTACCAATTTTGCGTACATTTTTTCACCTCCTTTTGCTTTTTTGCCACTGGTTAATAGTCTGCAAGTATCTCTCTGTTGATCCACTTACTCTGATCTTACTCTTCCTTATAAGTAATTCGGTTAATATAAAATGTGCTGTTGAGTACTCTTCACAGAGAAAATATTCCAGGATTGATAACAGAATCTTTTCAACTGCACTCTGCAAAAGGCGGGTTGGTTACCAGGGTTGGGATTCTCAATTTGGTTTTTCTCACTTCTGTTACACGTGTAACAATTTCTTTGATTAGGTTTGCTCAAAATATTCAAAGATATGTGAAATCTGGGACTGATCTTGGTTGAGGAAAATCCTTTTCCTGTCTTGCAGAGCAATCCTGTAGCAACTCCGATAGAAGGCATGTCAGCGATATTCTGCAAAATGAAGATGGGCACATGATGCCCATCTATCGTACACTAATTGGTCGTTTTTCTATTAGAGAGCTTGTGCGTATTACTGAATGAACTGAGTCTTTAAAGACCAGTGGCAGTTACTCCTTTTCTTCTTCAGCAGTTCTCAGGTAGACTACCCAGTACAGTATCCCAACAAAGAATGCACCGCCGATAACGTTCCCTAGAGTCACTGGAATAAAGTTTCTCACCACCATGCTGCCCCAGGTGAGGCTTTCCATATTAACTACAGCAGCCACCTCTGTACCTCTCAAGAATAACCCCATGGGTATGAAATACATATTTGCAATGACGTGCTCAAATCCTGAGGCAACGAAGGCCATAATAGGAAAGTAGATGGCAAATATCTTACCCACAACATCCCGTGATGCAATTGCCATCCACACGGCAAGACACACCAACCAGTTACACCCAATACCTCTGAAAAATGCTTCTGTAAAGCTCAGGTTCACCTTGGACACTGCAATGGTTGCAGCAGTGGCACCCCATTCATTTCCACCTGTTTTCCATAACCCTGAATAGTACATGAGCACCGCGATGAAAACTGCACCAACGAAGTTAGCAGCATACACAATGACCCAGTTCCGTAAAACTTGTGAAAACCCTATTCTCCTGTCAAGAGCTGATATGATTACCAGGTTGTTCCCTGTAAATAGTTCAGCACCTGCTATAACCACCAACATTAGCCCCACCGAGAACACTGATCCTGCCAAAAACTTGGAAATTCCCACGCTTAGTCCCTTTGCCGTTCCCACTGTGACCATGGTGGATAATTCACCACCAAATGCGATGAAAACACCTGCAAAAAACCCAAGTACCAACAGGTTTATCGCACTTGAGTGGACCTTCTCCACACAAATACTCTCTGAAAGACTTCTAGCTACATTTATCGGTTTCAGGCATAAATCATACTCAAATTTTCTTCTCAACATGGTATCAACCTCATTTTGCCACCTTACAGGCAGCAACTTTCAATTCAGGTATCTTTGCTTTTGGATCCAAAGCATCGTTCGTCAATCTGTTGGCCGGTGCTTCTGAAAAATGAAATGGAATAAACACCGAACCTGGGAAAACTCTGTCCGAAATCTTTGCTTTAATTTTAATTTCTCCTCTCCTCGTAGATACCTTCACGATTTCATTATCTTTAACATTCAATTTTTGAGCATCTTCTCTTGAAATTTCTACATACCCTTCATCGACAAACGCATTCAAGGCAGACGTCCTCCTGGACATAGTCCCTGTATGGTAGTGGTAGAGAATTCTTCCTGTAGACAAAATGAAGGGGTACTCTTTGTCTGGTAATTCAGCGGGTTGAATAAAATCAACAGGCGTAAATGATCCTTTTCCTCGTGAGAATGAACCTTTGTGTAAATATGCTGTTCCAGAATGATCTTTGGAAGGACACGGCCACTGTAACCCTAAATCAACTCTTTCTGGTGTGATCCCTGCGTAAATAGGTGTTACCTCATTTATCTCTCGTAAAATGTCCCACACACTACTGTACGTCAATAGATTGTACCCCATTTTTTCTGCCACAAACCCGATAATTTCCCAGTCATCCTTGGTATTGGGATGGGGTTCTACCACTTTTTTCACCCGTTGAATCCTCCTCTCCGTGTTCGTGAAGGTGCCATCCTTCTCCAGAGCACCCCGTGATGGCAGAACTACATCTGCTAATTGTGCAGTCTCTGTCAAAAATATGTCCTGAACTACCAAGAATTCAAGGTTGCTTAACGCTTCTTCCACGTGGGTTATATTGGGATCTGAGATCATAGGATTTTCGCCCATGAAGTATAATGCTTTTATCTCACCTTCTGCAGCTTTGTTTATCATTTCTACCACGGTTAACCCTACTTCAGAAGACAATGTAACCCCCCATTTATCCTCAAATTTCTTCTGAGCTTCAGGATCAGTCACGTTCTGATACCCTGTATACACGTTCGAGAGAGCACCTATGTCGCATGCTCCCTGCACATTGTTCTGTCCTCTCAAGGGGTTCACGCCAGTGGATTCTCTTCCCACATTTCCTGTGAGCATGGCTAGGTTAGCCAGTGATAGTACATTATCCGTCCCTGTGGTATGCTGAGTGATCCCCATGGCAAAGACAATTGACGCCTTCTTAGACCTCCCGTACAGTTTTGCAGCATAAATAATTTTTTCTTTTGGAACTCCTGTTATCTCCTCAACTTTTTCTGGTGTATATTCTTTTATGACCTCTATAAATTCATCAAATCCTTCTGTACGCTCTTTGACAAATTCAGTGTTTAACAACCCTTCATTGTAAATGATATTCATCAACCCATTAAAGAGGGCGACATCTGTCCCATTTTTGTGCTGAAGATGTACTTTTGCGTAGTTGACTAGATCAATCTTTCGTGGATCTGCCACAATTAATACTGCACCTTTTCTTACTGCATTCTTGATGAAGGTAGCAATTACGGGATGGGTCTCTGTAGTATTGGAACCAGTTACTAAAATGCAGTCGCAATTTTTGAACTCAGCAATGGAGTTGGTCATAGCCCCTGACCCGAATGCCTTGGCCAGACCAGCCACCGTCGATGCGTGACATAATCGAGCACAATGATCTACATTGTTGTTCCCGAAAACGGCCCTCACGAATTTCTGGAACACGTAGTTCTCCTCGTTGGTACACCGAGCTGATGATAACCCTCCTAGAGCTTTTGATCCATACTTTTGTTTTATTTCCAGCAGCTTTTCTGCCACATAGTCAAGAGCTTCGTCCCACGATACCTCCAGAAATTTCCCATCCTTTTTGATCAAAGGAGTTGTCAACCGCTCTTTACTTTTTATATATTCATGTCCGAATCGCCCTTTAATGCACAGCCTCCCATCATTGGCTGGCCCATCAACGCCTTTTACCTTAACAATTTCATTGTCTCTGGTATACACTTCAATTGGGCACCCTACACCACAGTACTCACAGGTGGTAATAGTCTTTGCCATTTCCCAGGTTCTCCCTTTGCCAACTGCATCTTTTTCAATAATTGCACCTACAGGGCAGGCCTGTATACATTCACCACATCCATCACACTCAGATTCACTCCACACTCCAGTTGATCCAGGCCACACCATCATGTCATTGCTGCGGTATGCCATGTCCAAAACATGTTTTTCCTGGAGCTCGTCACATGCCTTTGTACATCTATAACATTTAATACATTTTTGAGGGTCAAAAATTAGGACCTGGGAAACATCTGGGTTTAAATCTTTGTTGTACATGTGAGGGTACACTTCGCTTGAAATGTCGATATGATACCGGTACGCTAACTTCTCCAGTTCACATTCTCCTGCAGCCTCACATACCATGCAGTCATGTTTATGCTCTGATAGAATTAACTGAAGAACCTCTTTTCTGTATTCTTCTAATTCAGGAGTGAACACTTCTATATCCATTCCCTGCTGTGCAGTTAGAGTACATGCAGCCTCAAAGGTGGTGCTCCCCTTTCTTTTAATGACGCAGAGACGGCACGACCCTGTAGATGATACCTTCTCGTAGTAGCACAGCCCAGGGATGTCATATCCTTTATTCCGTAACTCTGAAAGCAGATTGCCTCCTCCTTCCATTTGGACTGTCTTTCCATCAACAATTACACTGGTAAGCATGTCAATCACCTAGTAGTACTGCTGTTGATAGAGGAACAAGTGGGGACTGGCCTAGGGGGCAGAAACATGTCTTGTTCATGACTTTTGCTATTTTCAGCATCTGCTCATAACTGTCTTCATTCCCCTTGCCTTCTATGAGCCCATCAAGGATATCCAGGATTCTCACATTACCAACTCTGCAGGGAGTGCACAGCCCACAGGATTCGTGCTTGAAAAACTCCATAATATTCTTCAACACTTGTAAGATACTGGAATCTTCATCCAAAACCAAGACAGCGCCTGAGCCCAGAGTCCCCTTATTCGCTGCTAAATCTTCGAAATTCAACTGTACATCCAGTTTATCCTCTCCCAAAAATGCACCAGCTGCAGCTCCACCAACTAAGGCAGCTTTGAATTTTTTTCCTCCTTTGATACCGCCCGCATAACCAAATATCAATTCTCTCAAAGTGACTGTCATGGAGAGCTCATAATACCCGGGCTTCTCCACTTTTCCAGAGACACAGAATATCTTGGTTCCTGGAGAACTTTCTGTCCCCATGGAGGTATACCAGTCTGCACCATTCACAATAATAGGGGGAACATTGGCTAACGTTTCCACATTGTTCACTATGGAGGGTTTTTTCCACAACCCTTGAGTACCCGGATAGGGCGGTCTCACCCGTGGATTTCCTCTTTTCCCCTCTAAAGATTCTATCATTGCGGTCTCTTCTCCACATATATAGGAACCTGCACCTATTCTCACTGTAATCTCAAAAGAAAAATCAGTTCCCACTATTTTTTTCCCGAGATATCCTTTTTTCTTTGCCTCCGCGATAGCTTTTTTCATCATTTCTATGGATTTGTAGTATTCCCCTCGTATATAGATGTATCCTTTTTGGGCGCCTACTGCATAGCCTGCAATACTCATTCCTTCAATTACCTTGTGCGGGTCTCCTTCCATAATGACACGATCCTTAAACGTCCCCGGTTCTCCCTCATCTGCATTACAAATGATGTATTTTTCTCCCTTTAAAGGAGCTGTAAAACTCCACTTTAACCCAGTAGGGAATCCAGCGCCGCCTCTTCCTCTCAACTTTGATTTCTTCACCTCTTCTATTACCTCACCAGGCTGCAGGGAAAGGGCTTTTCGTAACGCTTTATACCCTCCGAGCTGTTCATATTCCTCAACACTTGCTGGATTGGTAACCTTACCAACGTTCTCAAGGACAATTCTTTTTTCACTCATGTTTTTTCGCCTCGATTATCTTTTTTATCTTCTTCTCTGTTAAATCCCCATAAATTTCATCGTTTATCATCATGGATGGTGCTATATCGCACGTACCGAGACAGGACGACAGCTCTAACGTGAAGAGAGTATCCTCTGTAGTTTCGCTGATGTCAATTCCAAGAACCTTCTTAAGAGAATCAATGACTGTAGTACTGCCCATTACATAGCACGGGGCAGATGTGCAGACCCGTATGACATGCTTTCCCCTTGGTTCAATTGAAAACATACTGTAGAATGAGATGACACCATATACTTCTGAAGTGGTAATACCCACGTAATCTGCTACTGCTTCAACCGCTTCTTCGGGTATATAATTGAACATCTCCTCATCCTGAATCCGGTGAAGAATAGAGATTAAATTTTCCTTTTCAGGTTCAAATTCCTTCAGGATCGTATCGATCCTTTCTTTTCCTTTTTCTCTTTCTTTTTTTGACAAATTCTTCCTATTCATTTTTCTCCACCTCTCCTGTTCATGGCCAGTTATGTTATTTTGGATGGGGGTTCCAACAATTTAAAGATCGTGGCCGCACTATGTGAAGCCGTATCCTTTACCTATATAAACTTTACGTATGACAACATCAAGATAACGACAACGTCATGGCACACCTTTCCAAAGTGCAGTACACTGCGGCACGTGTTGTCCATTTCCTTTCAGGGGCGGGAATGGCCCAATTCTTGATTTTTGCACTTAGTCTTACGTAATTATCCATGTTTCTAATTCAGAAAAATCTTAATCTCTTTAATTATCATTAAATGATCTTTTTATGGATAGAAAGACAACATTAATACATCACATTGGGAGCAACTACAAATCTTTCCACAGATGCCCCTCATAGACCACAACATTTATAAGAGAAAAATTTTGCCTCACAACATGGACAACGTACTCCCTAAAGCCCTCGATATGAGGCCTGTGTTTTTCCCCAGATTATCTTATGCCATTTCATACATACTGGACAACGGAGGGGAAAAGATAGAAAGGGAGGTCTTTGTTCGTTCAAAGGACTCGCAAAGTATTATTACAAAAAAAGGAGGTAGATTTCGTAATGAACGAAATGAATACTTTCATTGAATCCATATTGAGCAAATGGAATTACGACAACTCTTGTTTAATTTCCATACTGCTGGATATTCAGGATGAATATAACTACCTGCCGGAAGATGCACTCACTGTGGTGGCAGAAAAATTGGGGATTCCCCTCATCAATGTGTATTCTGTTGCTACGTTTTACAAGGTTTTCAGTCTGACGCCGAGAGGGAAACACCTCATCAACGTCTGTGTTGGTACAGCCTGCCACGTGCGGGGTGGACGCAGAATAGTTGAAAGAATTGAGAAACTGCTTGACCTTGATGTGGGTGAGACAACAGAAGATATGCAGTTCACGCTGGAGACTGTACGGTGCCTCGGTGCGTGTGCCTTAGGCCCTGTGGTGGTCGTGGATGGTGAGTATCATGGCCACATGAGTACAAAAAAGGTAGATGCGCTCATACAGCAGTACGAGGAAATGTAAAGGGGTGTTCACATGACAAAGTTGAAGCGTATTGAAGATATGAAAGCCTTGAGAACGTCTATAACCAGCAAAAGAGATCTACATAAACTGTGTATCAGTGTGTGTTCTGGAACAGGATGCCATGCATCCGGCTGTGAAAAGGTTACTGCAGCGCTGCGAGAAGAATTAAAGAAGAGAAACATGCAAGATACCGTGGATGTGCGTACCACAGGTTGCCACGGCTTTTGCGAAAGAGGTCCCATCACGGTTGTATACCCTCGTGGCATATTCTACCAGCAAGTGACCACTGACGACATAGGGGAAATAATCGAAGAAACTATCACCAATGATACAGTTGTGGACCGACTGCTGTACACTGATCCCATGAGTGGGGAAAGGATCACGTATGAGAAAGATGTCCCCTTCTACAACAGACAGAAACGAATCTTATTTGCCAACAACGGGTTAATCGATCCTAAGAATATTGATGAGTACATTGCTGTGGGCGGATATGCTGCTCTAGAAAAGGTCTTCCAATCCATGCAGCCTGAAGAGGTCATTGAAGAAATAAAGAAGTCTGGATTACGGGGAAGAGGAGGTGCTGGATTTCCCACAGGACTGAAATGGGAGATTGCCAGAAAGTCCAAAGGTGATACAAAATATGTGGTGTGCAATGCTGATGAGGGCGACCCTGGTGCCTACATGGACAGGAGCTTACTAGAAGGTAACCCGCATTCTGTCTTGGAAGGGCTGCTCATTGGAGCGTACGCTATTGGTGCACATCAAGGATTCATCTACGTGAGGCATGAATATCCATTGGCAGTGGAAAATGTCAAGACAGCCATAACCCAGATGAAAGAATATGGGTTACTGGGTCAGAATATCTTGGGTACTGGATTTGATTTTGATATACAAGTGGTTATCGGTGCTGGTGCTTTCGTGTGCGGTGAGGAAAGTGCATTGATGGCATCCATAGAGGGGAGGAAAGGCGAACCAAGGCAGAGACCGCCGTTTCCTGCTCAAAAGGGTATATGGGGAAAGCCCACCAATATCAATAATGTTGAAACATGGGCCAACGTTCCTTTGATCATTGCCAAGGGTGCAGATTGGTTCTCATCTATTGGTACAGAAGGGAGCAAAGGTACCAAGATCTTCTCATTAGTCGGTAAAATCAACAATACCGGACTGGTGGAGGTGCCTATGGGGATCACGTTGAAGGAAATGGTGTACAATATTGGCGGCGGCATACCCAAGGACAAGAAGTTCAAGGCAGTTCAAACCGGAGGACCCTCAGGGGGTTGTATACCAGCTCGACTGCTGGATTTACAAGTGGACTACGAAAAATTGAAGGAAGCAGGTTCCATGATGGGTTCAGGCGGTATGGTGGTCATGGATGAGGATACCTGCATGGTGGATACAGCCCGGTACTTTTTGGAGTTTTTGCAGGATGAATCCTGCGGCAAGTGCTTAACGTGCAGGGAAGGTATTGAGCGCATGCTTGAGATTGTCACTGACATCTGTGAGGGCAAAGGAAAAGAAGAAGACATAGAAACGTTGAAAGAACTGGGTGAATTGGTGAAAGATGTATCCATGTGCGGGCTAGGGCAGACTGCTCCCAACCCATTACTGTCTACATTACAGTACTTCCCTGATGAGTACGAACAGCATATCAAGTACAAGAGATGTCCTGCTGTTGTGTGTAAGGAGATCATTTCTTCACCCTGCCAGCATATATGCCCCATAGATACAGAAGCTGCTGTGTACATCTCCTTGATTGCACAAGGACAGTATGAAGAGGCCTTCAACATCATCAGGAAGGACAATCCACTACCATCAGTGTGTGCCAGAGTGTGCAGCCATCCGTGCGAGGCCAAATGCCAGTCTGGTAAATTTGGTGATCCCATTGCTATTAAAGCGTTAAAGCGGTTTGCCACTGATTATGCTGCGAAGAATGGCTTGAAGTACCCCATAAGAAGAGAGAACCCTAAGAAGGAAAAGGTGGCCATCATTGGGTCTGGACCTGCAGGGCTAACAGCAGGGTACTACCTTGGATTAAAGGGGTATACTGTCACCATCTTTGAGTCTTTACCTGTCATAGGGGGTGCACTAGCAGTTTATATACCGGAGCACAGGCTGCCCAAAGATATACTTGATTATGATGTTGAAAATATCAGGGAAGCTGGAGTAGAGTTCAAGACCAATACCACCATAGGAAAGGATGTTACCTTTTCAGAGCTGCGGGATAGCTACGATGCCATATTCATTGCCACAGGTGCACACAAATCCATTAGCCTGGGCATTCCCAATGAAGATGCAGAGGGTGTAATCGATGCTCTGGAATTTCTCAAGGATGTAAAATTAGGAAAAGACGTGAAGGTTGGACCTCGCGTGGGTGTCATTGGTGGTGGGAATGCTGCTGTGGATTCTGCGAGAGTGGCCCTTCGTCTCACAGGCTGTGAGGAGGCGACTCTCATCTACAGGAGGACTAGAAAGGAGATGCCTGCATTTGAGGAAGAAGCAGAAGCGTGCATTGAAGAACAGGTTAACATGCAGTTTTTGACTGCACCCAAGCGAATTTTAACAAAGAACGGGAAAGTCACTGGTGTTGAATGTGTGAAGATGCGGTTGGGAGACGTGGATGAAAGCGGGAGAAGAAGACCCCTGCCCATTGAGGGGTCTGAATTCATTGTTGAGCTGGATACGTTAATCGTTGCTATCAGTGAAAAGCCGGATGTTTCGTTTCTGGAAGGTGTCAAAGAAGTGGAGTACACTAAATGGGGTACTATTGTGGTGGACCCTGAAACCTATGCCACTGGTATAGAGGGTGTGTTCGCTGGCGGAGATGTGGTAACTGGCCCCAATGTGGCAATATACGCTATGGGAGCTGGAAAAGTAGTGGCAGACCTCATTGATAAGTACTTACAGGGAAAGCCAGTGGCACGAGATTACCAAGTGACGAGACCTTCCATGTATGTGGAACCTGTAGAATTAACAGAAGAAGAGGTAGCAGAGGCAGCACGGCCTGCAATGTCATGCCGCTCAGTAGAGGAGAGGGTCTGTTCCTTTAAAGAAGTAGAATTAGGATTAACTGAAGAGGAAGCAGTAAAAGAAGCGAGGCGCTGTTTAAGATGTGATTTGGAGACTGAAGAGGGAAGAAAGCAAGTTGAAATCGAGGAGGTGAGCGCATGATAACCATGACACTGAATAGGCTTGAAGTCCAGGTGGAAGAGGGGTGGACCATACTGGAAGCCTGTACATTCTATGGCATAGAAATACCGACCCTCTGCTACAACGAAGGTCTCTCCCCTTATGGCGCATGCCGCCTGTGCATTGTTGAAATTGGTGAAGGCAGCAGAGCAAAAATCGTTTCCTCGTGTACCTACCCTGTTGAGGAAGGGTTGGTTGTGAGGACGCATACCAAAAAGGTTCAGAAATACAGAAAATTGATCGTGGAATTAATGGTTGCACGGTGCCCTACTTCCAAGACCATACAGGACCTAGCGTCCAAATTGGGTGTTACCAAGGTGCGGTTCAGCATCAAGAACGATGACTGTATATTGTGTGGATTATGCACGCGAATGTGCGAAGAGCAGATGGATGCTCGCGCCATAGGATTTGTGAACAGGGGCAAAGACAGAAAAATAACCACACCATTTGACATGAAATCTGATGTTTGCAGAACATGCGGCGCATGCATGTATATATGTCCAGCTTGTATGCTCAGATGCCACGGCCCTGAACCTCCGGGTGCCGTGTGCGGGGGTTGTCTTAACATCGAATATCCATGTCTTGACGTGTACGAGGATGTGCACTGTTACATGGATCCATGTGCTGCATGCTTACTACCGGAAGCTGAAAAAAAGAAAAAAGAGAAGGAGGTAAAAACATGAAGATAATTAGAAAGGAGGTAAAATCATGTCTCTAACAAAAACTAATGCAACGGCGGCAACGTTGACAAAGAACAGAACAGAAGGAGCAGTAAGTTCACTGAGTGGAATGTGTGTCACCTGTGTGGATGGGTGCGTAGGAATGTGTGAAATCGGAAAATCAGCGTACAGAGGCCATGAAGTCATCTATCCTCAGCCCTTCGGGATTATCACTTCTGGAAGCGAAAAGATATATCCTGTTGATCTATCCCACTTCACCATACTGGGTGGTGTGGTGGGTGCGTGGGGAATAGAAGCTGACAGTGATAAAGCTCTGTTCTCCAACGTAAACCTGGAAACAAAAATCGGAAAAGAGAAGGACATCAAGCTGAAGATGCCCCTCGTTATCCCTGGGTTGGGCTCCACAGCTATTGCGAAAAACAACCTTACTGGCATCCCCCTCACTGTTGGTGAGAATGTCTGCGGGATGGATTCTGGATCTGAAATTGTCAATGGAAAGGTAAAGCACTCACCAGACCTGGAATGGCGTGTAAAGCTCTACAAAGAATGGCAGCAAAACGGGTACGGTGCAATCGTGGTACAGGCAAACGTTGAGGACACCGCCCTGGGTGTCCACGAGTATGCTATCAGTGAACTGGATGTGGATGCTGTTGAGTTAAAATGGGGACAGGGTGCCAAAAACATTGGCGGAGAGGTTAAGCTCAAGACCCTGGAAAGGGCACAGCTTTTGAAGGCGAGAGGTTACATTGTTCTCCCCGATCCTACCAATCCTGCTGTTATAGAGGCATTTAAACGGGGAAGCTTCAAGGAATTTGAGAGACATTCCAGAGTAGGCATGGTGTCAGAGAAAGCATTCATGAAGAGAGTAAAGGAATTGAGAGATTACGGAGCGAAACATGTCTTTTTGAAGACAGGGGCGTACCGACCAGTAGATTTGGCCAGAGCCTTAAAGTTTGCATCCAAAGCAGAGCTTGACTTATTAACAGTTGATAGTGCAGGTGGTGGGACTGGAATGTCCCCCTGGAGAATGATGAATGAATGGGGTGTTCCAGGAGTAGAACTCTTCTCGCTCCTTTACAGGTACGTGGATAAACTTGCCAAGAAAGGCAAGCACGTCCCAGATATTGCTGTAGCGGGTGGGTTTGCATTTGAGGATCAGATATTCAAGGGGCTGGCATTGGGCGCCCCCTACTTCAAGTTGGTAGGAATGGCCAGAGCACCTTTAGCAGCAGCCATGGTGGGGAAGACTATTGGCAAAAGGATCAACGAAGGACTGGTTCCAATATACATTGAACGGTTCGGAACCACAAGAGACGATATATTCGTCACTGCGCCAGACTTGAAGAGAGATATTGGAGACAAGTTCGAAAGTGCACCTACTGGCGGTATTGGGTTATACACCTACATGGAAAGGCTCCACCAGGGATTGAGACAGATCATGGCAGGTACCCGTAAGTTCTCATTGGAGTATATCAGCAGAGATGATATTGCTGCTCTCACGCGGGAAGCCAACGAGATCAGTGGCATACAGCACATCATGGAATGTGACAAAGAAGAAGTAGAGGAAATACTCAGTTCATAAGACTGTTCAAATCAACTATTTTTTTATTTTTTTATTTTATAGAAATTTATCACTCTCTTATTTTGCAGAACTATTTCTGTAAGAATGACCTCAGCTCGTTTTGAAATGGAATTACAGACGTTGTCCCAGAATTTATTTGTGAACTCAGTGGATGACTATTCGTGGTTGTATACTTTAATTGTATCACGTAATTCTACACAAGACCTAAGTTATGAGACAGCCTCTCCAGAACTGCTCAACTACAACCTTGTCTGAGAAGTTGTCAACCCCTTAGTGTTTCTCTCAATTTGTTACACGTGTAACAACCTGTTGGGTTTTATCAATTACTCTGGGGATAGTATGATGCTAAGAGAGATTGAAGATCTTGAGCACCCGAAAGGTGCAATCCTCTCTAGTATACCACTGCTTTAAACCGGGAGCATAAAGTATATAATGAAGTGTGAGAAAGAAAGAGAACATATGAAGGTGAGAATATGGAATTCTCGTTAACGAAAATGGTACAGGAGCAAGTAGAAAAAGCTGTAAGCCACACAGATATCCCTGAGTACATTCGTAAGATTCTTAAGTGTCCTATGCTGATGCTCATAGTGAATTTTCCGGTGAAGATGGATGACGGCAGAATAGAATGCTTTACTGGATTTCGCTGCCAGTACAACAACGTGCTGGGTCCCACCAAGGGTGGGGTGAGATACCATCCTCAGGTAACTGATGAAGAAGTTATCGCCCTGGCCGCCTGGATGACGTGGAAGTGTTCACTGGTGGGTCTGCCCTATGGTGGGGCAAAGGGTGGGGTAATCTGTGACCCAATTGTATTATCAGAGGGAGAACTGGAGAGGCTCACCCGGCGGTTTACCACAGAAATCATGCCTATTTTAGGTCCACACCGCGATATTCCCGCTCCTGATGTGTTCACCACATCAAAGACTATGGCATGGATGATGGATACCTTCAGTATGTTCAAGGGATATACCGAACCCGCCGTGGTAACGGGGAAACCAGAGGTTTTGGGCGGCTCACTCGGGAGAAAGCAGGCTACAGGAAGGGGTGTTGCCATAGCCACCCGGGAGTTATACAAGCACCTAGGAAAAAAATTAGAAGGAGCCACCGTTTCAGTGCAGGGCTTTGGTAATGTTGGAAGCTTTGCAGCTCTCTTTTTGGAGGAGATGGGAGCGAAAGTTGTGGCTGTCTCTGATTCCTCCTGTGCATTCGTTGACGCTGATGGACTCTCTATTGATGACCTTTGGGAATGCAGTGAAAGACATATGTGCCTGTCAAGCCTCAGTAAATTCAAAAAACTCCCGCGTGACGAGGCTCTCTATCAGGATGTTGACATATTGATTCCTGCTGCTTTAGAGAACCAGATCCGTAAGGACAATGCTGAAAAAATACATGCACATATCATATCTGAAGGTGCCAACGGCCCCACTACTCCTGAAGCAGACGAAATTCTAGAGAAAAAAGGAGTGTATGTCATTCCAGATATTCTGGCAAACTCTGGCGGCGTCATTGTCAGCCATTTGGAATGGGTCCAAGCACTCAGTGGATTGCGGTGGGAAGAAGAAGAAATCAATCAAAGACTGGAAAAGAGGCTCGTGGCAGCGTTTGATGAGGTCTGGAAAAAGGCACACGAAAAAAAGGTCTCATTGAGAACAGCTGCTTATGTAGTAGCCATTGAGAGAATTGCAGAAGTGTACAGTTACCGAGGAGTATTCCCCTGAGTACCTGGAAGTAACAGCCAGTGGAGAGGTTGACCAGGGCAGGAGTGAAGGATTCATCATGCTCCTGTAAACGAGTGAACCTGCATTCTCCAGCCAGGCAAAATCGAGAAAATCTGTAATACAACAATAAAGGATAGATACAAACAAAGAAATATGCAACTGCTGTAAAGCAGCCCCAGAAGAGGTGATCTATTGAAAGTCACTAAAAAGGAAGATTTTTCAACCTTTGTAAATGCATTGATAGAAAATGAGCCAAGAACTGTGGGAGTAAAATCTAAAGGAGATGCATTTGTATTTGATACACTTTATTCTGCACGTGAACTGCGGCTTGACTATGATGTGACTATTCTCCCGCCAAAGAAATATTTCTTTCCTCAATGGGAAACGCTTTTCACCTACACCTTATCTGACAGTATTACAGCTGAACCTACTCTTACTGCAGAGCCGCTCACCATGATAGGTGTCCACCCGTATGATATAGCAGCCCTCCTCCAGATGGATGAGGTCTTTAAAGAAACAAAATCAGATGTATACTACCTTAAAAAGAGAGAAGCATCAACCATCATCGGAGTGAACATGCAGAGAGTTTCCAACTGGTGTTTTGCAGGTTCTATGGGTTGTGCCACCATAGAGTATGGTTATGATTTGATGCTGACAGACATCGGCACGAAGTACACTATAGAAATTGGTTCAAAAAAGGGTGAAGAGTTGTTGACCACCTATGCAAAAAATATCTGTAACCCCCAGGATCATGAACTCCACCTGGTGGACCAAAAAAAGTATGAGATTACAAACATGTGTGAACAGCATCTGAATTTTCCCCTTGAATATCTTCCAGATCTTTTAAAAAAGAACTATGACAATACTGAATTCTGGGAAACCCACTCTGAACCATGCTATTCCTGCGGTTCATGTGTCATGGTGTGCCCAACGTGTTATTGTTTTGATGTAACAGATCATCCAGATCTGTCTCTCATAAGCGGCCAAAGGGTGAGAACATGGGACGGCTGCCTTTTAGAGGATTTTGCAAAGGTTGCCACAGGTGAAAACTTCAGATCCACAAAGTTAACTAGATACAGGCACAGATACTACAAGAAGGGAAAGTACTTGTTCGATCGATTTGGATTCGTATCCTGCGTTGGGTGCGGCAGATGCTCATCTCACTGTCTCCCTGACATTGCGCATCCTGTGAAGGTCTTCAACGATCTGTACCACGAAACGCTCAAGATTGGTATGACAGCTGCTCCAACTCCTGCTCCTGAAATAACAGTACAGACGGAAGAGGATATAGATTTTGTGCCAAAATTAGCCACAATTATCAAAAAGACACCCATGACCGAAAAAGAAACACTATTCGAGATCCGATTAGATGATGGGACTGAACTGGGCCATATACCGGGTCAATTTGTCCAGGTCTCTGTGTTTGGTGTTGGTGAAGCTCCCCTATCAGTAACCTCCTCGCCCAGCCGAAAAGGTACATTCGAGCTCTGTATTCGCAAAGTAGGGAATGTGACCTACGCCCTGCACAGGATGAATGTGGGTGACAAGATAGGTATAAGAGGGCCCTTCGGCAACGGGTTCAACGTGGAATCCCTCAAAGGACATGACATTGTCTTTGTGGCAGGAGGCCTGGGCATCGTGCCTTTGCGGTCTCTGATAAACTATGTTTTTGATGAAAGAGATGAGTTCGGATGGGTCACCATCTTATATGGGTGCAAAGAACCCTGTGAAGTCCTTTTTGCTGACGAGATAAAGCAGTGGGAAGCACGCACTGATACTGAACATTACCTGACAGTAGACAGATGTCCAGAAAATGTGTGCTGGGAAGGTAATATCGGGGTCATAACCACATTGGTGCCAAATGTTCATTTTACTCCACAGACTATTTGCGCCCTGATTGTAGGTCCACCTGTAATGTACCGATTTGTTGTGCAGTCGCTCGAAGAAATGGGTGTACCAGATAACCATATTCTTGTATCTTTAGAGCGGAAAATGAAGTGCGGCGTGGGCAAATGCGGCCACTGTCAAATGAACAATTTGTATGTGTGCAAGGACGGACCAGTATTCAACTATGCAGATATTAAAGAGGTACCGGAGGCAATATGATGAAACCGAAAGTAGCATTTTTTGATTTTGCAGGCTGTGAAGGTGACCAATTACAGGTGGCAAATCTGGAAGAAGACCTCCTTGAATTGTTGGACATCATTGAAGTCGTGAATTTCAGAGAGATCATGAAAGAGCATTCCGATGAGTATGATATAGCGTTTATAGAAGGCTCATGCACTCGTTTTGAGGATGAGGATAGATTGAGGGAGATTAGGCATAACGCCAAATTGGTGGTAGCTATCGGTTCCTGTGCTACTATTGGAGGGATTAATAGTCTGAGAAACTACAACCTAGATGAGGCAAAAAAAGTTGTCTACAAGGATAGAGCAGACTGGTTCTCAAGTTACGAAGCTCGACCCATCGATGCTGTCATACCAGTGGATGCATATGTACACGGGTGCCCTATTGACAGAGATGAATTCGTGCATGTGGTCACATCGCTAGTATTGGGGAAAAAACCAGAAATCCCAAATTATCCCGTATGTGTGGAGTGCAAAAAAAATGAAAACATCTGTGCTTTTGAACGAGGTGAGTTCTGTGTAGGACCAGTTACCCGAGCAGGGTGCAATTCGTGCTGCATCAACGAAGGCACTCTCTGCTGGGGATGCCGAGGTCTTGTGGATAACCCAAACGAGGATGCTCACAGAGAAGTGCTAGAGAAATATGGGCTCACCCTAGATGAGGTGGTAAACAAATTCAGGTTATACTTCGGCTGGCAGGAGGGAACAAAATGATAATGAACAGAACAGTTGATATAGCTCTTCATTACGTCACCCGAATCGAGGGTCACGGCAACATCTACGTAAAAGCAAAAAATGGGACAGTAGAAAAATGTGAGTGGAACATTCCCGAGGCACCGCGGTTCTTTGAAGCTATGGTCATGGGAAGGAAATGGAATGAACTGCATCACATCACCTCACGCATATGCGGTATATGTTCTATTGGCCATACACTGGCTTCATTAAAAGCTACAGAAGCAGCAATGGATATACCTATCAATGAACAGGATTTGAACCTGAGAAAGTTGGCGCTCCACGCAGAGAATATGCAGAGCCATATGCTCCATCTCGGCTATTTAGTACTTCCAGACTTGCTGGGAGCAGGTTCTATTATACCACTGACCGAATCTCACCCAGATGAAATCAAAACAGTCATTCGGCTGCACAGGCTTGCAAACCATATGTCTGACATAGTGTGCGGCAGGACAACGCACCCCCAAAGGCTGCTCCCTGGAGGGTTCTCAAAGATTCCCACCACAGATGAGCTGAAAACCCTCAAAAAGAAGCTGCACGATTCTCAAGCTGACCTTAACACACTTGTTAATCTCTTCCAACAGCTCGTGCAAAAATTCCCAGATTTCTGGAGGGAGACAGAATTTATAGCCTTAACCTCTCCCGATGAATACGCGTTATACGATGGAGTAATAAGTTCCACAGACACTGAGAGTGCTCCAGTGACCGAGTATCTCTCCTTTACCAACGAATATATTGTTCCCACCTCAACTGCGAAACAGACAAAGCATGTTCGGGACTCTTGTATGGTTGGTGCGCTGGCACGATTTAATAAGAACTACGAAAAGCTCCTGCCGCGTGCGAAAGAGGTAGCTGCACTGTTTGATTTGAACCCTGTATGTCACAACCCTTTCATGAACAATATTGCGCAGTTAGTAGAGATAGTACATTCTGTTGAAGATTCCATCAGGTTGATATCCCTGATTGAGGATTCTGGTCTTGAACCTCTACCAGAGTACAATCGACCAGAAATACAAGTGAAGGCAGGTCGGGGTGTGGGTGCAGTGGAAGTCCCCAGAGGAATTCTCTTCCATGACTACACCTATAACGAGGAGGGGGTCTGCACTACAGCGAATTGTGTCATCCCCACCAACCAGAACCACGGCAATATCCAGCGGGATTTGGAAGCATTTGTACCTCAATTATTGGGCAAACCACAAAAAGAAATCGAATTAGCCATTGAGATGCTGGTCAGAGCATACGATCCCTGTATCTCATGTTCTACACATTATTTGGAAGTGTAGATCGTGATTGGCCAGTTCATTTGCCATTTTTTGGCAATCAATAAGAATTTAGATTGCATTTTCGCCCTATCAAATTTGTCAACTTCAGGTATTGTCTCACTTGTTACACGTGTAACAACCTCTATTTGGGCAGTAGTAGGGTTGATCACATCTGTAAAGGGAAGAACATGGACAGAACTGATATCAGAACCACAAAAAATCGGCTGAGACAGGAGTATACAAGGGCATGGCTGCCCCCCCCCAAGGATAGCAGACAAGGTTACCTATTAATCGACTTTGTACAAGGAGTTTTGAAAACCACTGAGAAGAACCTCTACTGCAGTACAGGGCTTTGGTAACGTAGGAACTTTGCATATTTCCTTTTATGTCTCTCCGGCTTTATTGACTATGATAGACCTTCTTTAGATGACCTCACCGGGCATATTGAGGACCATCCACACCCGGTAAGATTCGATTACGCATGTCCATATACAAATAGTAATTGATCAAAGGTATTGAGTCCAAAATTTCCCTCATTTTTTTGTTACCTCAGTCATGCTATTGAAAAGCTCTTTTTCTTCATACTGCAGCCGTAAAACCCTGAAAGGTATTCATTAATACGCCCAGTTATAATCCACGAGAGATACACGTACTCCTCATTAGAGTGATGTACTCCTATGGTTACCATACGAGATCTTATCTGAAGAGCTGTCAGTGCATTCATGAATGTATCTACAGAAATCCATGAGGTTCCATTCCTGTAAAAGTAGTCTACGTCAATATCCAGCAGAACTTCTCCTTCAAGAGGGGGCAACATATCTAGAGTGACAAAATGCACTGGCGTCGTGGTACTCTGTGCAGACAATGAACCACTGTTCAGTTTACATACAATGTGGTCTCCTTCTTTTTCACAGTTGTAAACGCCCAACTGGTCACCCAGTCCAGACTCCTGGCAGACGAATGTGTCCAGCTGATCTAAGTGTTGTTCCTGATACAGGTGATCTGGTACAATCCACCAGATCTCTCCAACAAGGTTTTCGTTCACTGCGTCAATAAAGGTTGTACTCACGCTGTTAATTGATGAAGAGGTACAGGAGAGCTGTTCGTGGTGTACGTCGCTCAGGTACCTTTCATATCCACCTACGTATACCAAGGTCATGTCATCATGTATGAGCGTTCTCTCATACGCGTGTTTCCAGTAAGCAAAAGCGTCTTCATGGTCGTCACAGTGTGTTATCATGTACGGACCATCTGAGATCACAGTGCTGCCAACCTGGGACAAGAAAAAGAACATCACCACAAGAGAACCTATGACTCTTTTCATGTACTGAAATCAATGTAACTGAATATAAGGGTTTTCTCAAAGGTTGTAGAAAGAATTCATTTTGTACGTTTAATTCTGAATTTTATTTATTCTAAAGAGAATATTCCATAAAAATATATCAATCTTCTGTATTGAAATGGAAATTGCTGTCATTTCTTTCACTGGAGCCAACCGGTGAGCACTTTTTCTGCATATTGTGCCTTAGATTGCCAAAAAAATTGTTAGTGAAAGAAGATGTGTCCACTGCACCTGGAACAATAACATCATTAACAATGACATGCTCCCTGTGAAAATACACAGAAGACCAATCCGTGATAGTGAAAAACTACAGTCTCAACTCGATAATTATGATTTTAAAACCTGAATCACTTCTCATCTTGTGGTCAGGTTCGTAGTTCACCTGTAACTTTTGAGTTGCACAAAGAATTGTGGCTTTTCAGAAATGATATGTAGTCCTTCACCTTTATTCTTACTGGTGGTCACATGGATAGGAAGGAAGTTACCCACATGAGATGTCTCCCCATTGCAGGGAGTTGTGGCGGTGCGGCCTACGGAGGAGGAGACTGTCCGGGACCTGGCGGTCCTCAAATGAGTGCCTTTCACAGAATGGATATCAAAAAATCTTTGGCTCCTGCATAAATTACCTTCATTTTCTTTTTTCAAGATTGATCAAAGAGTTACTCCACAATTATTGTTACACGTGTAACATTGGTGAACCAATCCCTTTTGAGGAATGTAAGAGAGAAATCTACGAGACCAAATAGGCCCGATTCTTGGAGCCATGCCACTCAGATCAACCTCATTTTGTCACGGTAAATAAAGAGAATGATGAATCCCTCCTGAACGCCCTTGCGATGAATAAAATCATTAAGCTTAAGAGTTCCAAAAAGAAAGTACCACCGATGAAGCCCCATGATGTCGTAATTGCTGGCTGCGGTATGGCAGGAGCTCTTGCTGGATTAACTGCCCTCAAAAAGAACTTAACCGTTTGTATTGTAGAGAAAAACAAGAGAGAGTACATTGGTAAAAAAATATGCGGCGAATTAATGACACAAAAATCACGTGACTGGCTCAAAAATGAGTTCAACCTTTCCATTACTAGTTATCCTCTGAAAGGACTGGAGATCTGTTCATCATCAGGACACAAAGTGCATGTTCCAATACCACTGTGCACTATAGATCGCTGGAAAGTTGGGCAGACCATGCTGCAGAAAGTGCTCACTGAAGGCGCAGAAGTAACCTGTAAAACTGTAAAAGGTCCTCTCGGTGAACCGGTAAAGGGAGTGAAAACAAAAGATACCACGATTCACAGCACTGTTACCATAGATTGCAGTGGTGTTGCTTCTGTTTTGCGGAGGACCTTCACACCTGGTGAACCCGCATTCTTGGGAGTAGCGTACAAAGAGAACCTCATTCTGAAAGAGCCTGTTACTACAGACTATGCTCTGCTCATGTTTGACAAGAATGTCATCCCTGCAGGATATGTCTGGTGCTTTCCCAAGAGTGAATACGAAGTAAATGTGGGCGCTGGCGGATTGGTACGGGGGAAGGCTTTCCTTAAAAAGATACTGGAAAAAGCAGTAAAGACTCTCGGGATCACTGTCAAGAGAAGAGAATTTCCAGGATTTGGTGTGGTTCCCCTGGGAAGACCATTACCTTCTCTGGTTTATCCAGGGCTGCTCGTGTGCGGGGATGCTGCCTCCCAGGTGAATCCCCTAACGGGGGAAGGAATTGCTCCTGCTCTCAAAGCAGGGTATTTGGCAGGAAAAGTTGCAGCAGAAGCTGTTGCGAATGACGATATATCTGTTGAAGGAATGTGGAAGTACAATTGTGATTTTGCCAGAGAGTACGGTGCAACCCATGCATCCTTGTTCGTTGCTCGGAATTTCTTGGTATCGTTATCTGGTGAAGAATTAACCTATTTTCTGAGGAGTATAGTCACTGGCGACGATCTTAGCCAACTGTTACAGGAGGGAACTGCACACAAAGGGATGAAAAAGGTTGTAGCATTTCTCAAGAACTGGAGAAGACCACGACTTCTGTACCGGATGTATGCAGTACTTATTCTCATGAATGAGATCAAAAGGCTGTACACGTATTATCCTGAAACACCTGAAGGATTTTCAGTATGGCAGCAAAACCTGGATTACTATTTAAAGAAAGGTCGATATTGATTGTATTTCTGATTTTTGTGAGGTATGAGTACATCCTCAAAAGATTACTATGTTCATGTGCCAATAACCACTCTTGCAGGTAATAATTTTACATTATAAGAGCTTTAGATTATAAAACCTTTTCGCTTCAGAAAGAGTTATATGTAACAAGCAATAAGTTAAATAAAAAGAACTGGTGACTACCATTCAATTTATAAGGAAGGAGACCACACTATGATGATTCACATGGAAAAGAGCACTGGCTTCTCAACCCGCACCTGGCGTGATATTGCCAAGGGACTGTTCATGGAAATACGAGTTCTCCCTGTTCTGGTCTGGGCGTTCACCGCAGTCATAGTGGGAACAGCCCTTGCCTACCTGGAGACTGGTGTTTTCTTCCCATGGAATTTCACTCTGGCCATATCCATTGCCTGTCTCGTGCAGGCGTACCCTACGCACTCTGCAAATGAGATCGTGGACTGGTTGAGCGGGACTGATGCAAAGGGGTTTGGCGGCTCGAAAGTGATTCGGGAAGGGTTACTCACTGTCAGAGACTTGATTATTGTCCTCGTGGTGTCAATGGGTGTGGTTGTTGCCCTCGCATTACTGGTGATTCTCACTATTGATGTCAGGCTGGTCTGGTTTGGCGTTGCAGGGATAGCTGCCTCCATCTTTTATTCGCTCCCACCTTTGAAGTTGGGTTACCATCCCTTTGTGGGTGAGTGGCTTGGTGGGTTTGCAGGAGTCTTTGTGGCTGTTACAGGAAGTTACTACATCCAGGCTCTCACGTTATCGCCTGCAATAATTGTGGCTGGGATCGCTTTGGGCATTTCAGATATTGCAGTCATGGAGATGTTTCACACAATTGACTACGAAGCAGACAAATCAGCAAACCCACAGAAGAGGACAACAATCGTGTTTTTGGGTCCAGAGCGCGGACAGATTTACGTGGTGGCTCACATTATTGGTGCTGCTGTGTTGTTCTGGATTCTCACGGTTGTTCACTGGCAAGTTTTTGTGTGGGCTGTTACAGCAAGTGTGAGTATTTCCTTCTATGTAACTTACAGCCCCAGAGACCCGTGGAGCATCATCTATAACACCAAAAAGGTGACATGGGCCACCATATCGGCTGGAGTGATCTTTGCGTCTGTTGTTGATGTGCGGTTTGCCTTTCTTGTCATTCCTGTGGTTTTGGGTTATGCAGCGTACCGAAAGTGGGGAAAATTACGGAAGAAGAAACCTGAGCATTGAGGGGTGAAAGTGATGAGCAGCTATTAAGGAAAAGAGGAATATCATGAAAAAGAACAATCACAATCTCGTGAGGAGGATATTTGCAGACACGGGGAAGTCTTACGACTTTGTCGTCAAGGTTACTACGTTATGGCAGGATAATCGGTGGAAAAAGAGAATTTTGGAGATAGTAGACCTTTGTAACGATCCAAGGAGAATATTGGATTTGGCATGCGGTACAGGGATCGTCACCTTTGCTTTAGCAGAAAAGTTTCCTAGCAGCACAGTGGTGGGGATAGATTTACAGGAAGAATACCTCGTACATGCCAGAGCTAAGAAACGAGAGAATAACATGAAAAATGTTGCATTTTACGAAAGAAGTGCAGAAGATACATGCGAAGGTGAATACGATTTGATAACTGCGAGTTATCTCCCAAAATATGTGGATCTGGATGTAATAATTGGCAACTGCTCAAAAATGCTGAACCCTGGCGGATTATTAGTGTTTCATGATTTTACTCATCCAAAAAATGTGATACTCAAGGGATTTTACCATGGTTATTGGTTGGTTCTCAAGCCTGTTCTATGGCTTTCCAAGTCATGGAGAGAGATGGGGAAAGAGCTCAAAGGAGTAATTGTACAATCTCAATGGGTAGATGAAATACAGAAGACACTCAAAAAATATGGATTTAACAATATGTGGGTGGAAGTTCAACGGTTCCAGATTGCAGCCATAGTGTACGCAACAAAGTGATCTCACCCTTTGAGATTTCAGGTGTCAAGAGAATACAGCCTATGAAGTGGTCTTTCATGGAAGGTTATCAATTTGGTGCTTATCTCGATATGTTACACGTGTAACAGTGTGCTATCATTTTTCTTATGTTAGATTGATTTTTTGAATCTGTTTTGAAGCAGCATTTTAGAATCAGATGTTGTCAAGCTGTGAAGTATTCTCGGTGAATTATCTACTGGGTGAGAATCTTTAAATGGTAATACTTATCTCAATTAAATGGTGATACCATGACAACGAAACCAACCAAATTAACAGGCGGAGCTGTTCTAGCAGAATGTTTGATCCAGGAAGGGGTCACAAAAGTCTTTGGCGTCCCAGGAGATCAGTTGTATCCTTTCTTGGATGCTCTGTGTACATCTGATAAGATCGATTTCGTCATGACACGCCACGAGCAGGCAGCAGCTCATGCAGCTGATGCATGGGCACGCACCACTGGTGAACCTGGCGTCTGTGTGGGAACAGTGGGTCCTGGAGCTGCTGATCTCGTCCCGGGAGTTTATGTAGCGTATGCAGATTCTATTCCCATGATCGTCATTACTGCGCAGAACCAAACGTGGAAGATCCACCCAGATCACGGTTCCATGCAGGCTTTGGATCAGCAATCGCTGTTTACTCCCGTTACCAAGTGGCGGACACTAGTAAATTGCTGGAAGAGAATCCCTTCTTTGGTCCAGTGGGCATACAGGGAAGCAGTGTCTGGCAGACCTGGGCCAGTACTCCTTGATTTTCCTGCAGACGTGTTATTTTGCGCAGATGAACCTGAGAATTTAGAAACTCCAGTGCTGCCACCTTACCGGTATAGAGCGGTCATACCTCCTGTAGGTGATTCAGATGCTATCAAAGAAGCTGCTCAACTGCTCGTGAAAGCTGAATTCCCACTAATCCATGCTGGTGGTGGGGTATTGCGGTCTGGCGCAGCAGAAGAGCTGGTACAATTAGCAGAACACCTTTCAGCTCCCGTTACCACCTCATTAATGGCGCGAGGTGTCATTCCTGAAGATCACGAACTGTGCTTTACTCCAGGTGGGTACGGTGCTTTAGCAGCCCAAGTGGAGGCTGATGTAGTTTTAGCAGTAGGCGGGAAGTTCGGTGATTTAGACTTCTGGGGTAAACCTCCCGGCTGGGGTGAACTCGATGAGCAGAAATTGATTCAGATTGATATCGATCCTTCAATGATTGCACTCAACCGCCCTGTTGATCTGGCCATTACGGGAGATGCCAAATCCACGTTAAAAAGACTGCACGAAGAGGTTACATCAATCCAGCCGGAAAAGAAAGGAATGAGAGAAACCCTTGCTGAAAATAGGGCTGCACAAAATGCGTGGTTGAATGATTTCAAAACACTTGCAGAATCTGATCGAATCCCTATTCACCCTTTAACCTTGGTGCAAAAGGTCCGTGACTTCTTCCCGCGCAACGCTGTCAGCGTGGTAGACGGCGGGAACATTGCTATTTGGGCAGTGTATTTGAACCGGATCTATGAACCGCGAACCCTTTTGTGGGCCTCTGATTCAGGCCATCTAGGAACTGGGCTACCTTACGCGATTGGTGCCAAATTGGCAAACCCCTCAACCCAGGTGTACTGCTTATCAGGTGATGGTGCCCTCATGTTTAATATCCAGGAACTGGAGACTGCAGCCCGCCTTAATGTGCCTGTCATTATTATTGTTGCCAACGATAGAGCTTACGGCATGATCAAAGCAGGCCAGAAAGCTGTTTGTGGTTCCCGATTCTATGGTGTGGACTTTCTTGACGCGCGTTACGACAAAGTGGCTGAGGCCATGGGTTGTTACGGGGAACGGGTTGAAAAACCAGATGAAATTGCGTCTGCATTACAACGGGCTGTTGACTCTGGTAAACCAGCAGTGATCGATGTTATCATTGATGGCAGCATCCACTTGGATCCACCAGACTTCACAACAGTGGCTGCTATCTGGCTGGAAGGGTGTGAAATGCCTGAAGAATAATTGAAGATGGTGTTCATTTGAAAGCAGCAGTTTTTTACGGGGAAAAAGATATCCGGGTTGAAGATGTTGAAGATCCTACCCCTTCAGAGGGTGAAGTCCTCTTGAGCCCTCGGTACTGTGGGATTTGCGGAACAGATCTAGACGCGTGGAACCGGGGCATGTACGCACCAGGTGTTGTTATTGGTCATGAATTCTCCGCAGAAGTTGTCGAGGTGGGTCCAGACGTTACTGAATGGAAAAAAGGTGACAGGGTTGTTGCCAATTCCATTATTCCGTGCAAGAAATGTGGATTCTGCCGAAAAGGGAAGTACAGCCTCTGTGATGATTTGTACATGCCCGGTATTACCGTAAATGGCGGTCTTGCAGAGTTAGTGGTCTTACCAAGTGATTGTTTAGTCTCAATCCCTGAATCTGTCACCTTACAGGAGGCTGCCCTTACAGAACCCCTCTCTGTGGTCTTACACGGATTTAACTTGATTAACTTTGAGCCTGGACAGACAGCCCTCGTGTTGGGTGCAGGTACTATCGGGTTATTCGCTGCACAGGCAGCGTTAGTGAATGGGGCCTCTATTGTAGCTGTTTCTGAAATAAACGCTTTCAGGCGCCAATTAGCCGGTAAATTAGGTGCTCACCACGTCATTGATCCTATGAAATCCAATATCTCATTTGTGTTTGAAGAAATGGCTGGTCAATCCCCTGATTGTGTCATCGAATGCACAGGGGCAGCTTCTGCTGCATCTGAAACATTTTCACTAGTCAGAAAAGGTGGAACTGTTCTAGTCCTGGGAATATCAGAAGATCCTGTTGAAGCAGATTTCATGACAGGCGTTCTTAACGAGTTAACATTTCAGTTCAGTTACTGCGGTCATTCTGAATTTCCCGAAGCTTTGAACTTGACTGCTCACAACATGGTTGATGCGCGTAATCTGATAACAAAGGAAATAACCCTGGATGCCATACTGGAAGGATTTCGCGAATTGATGAACCCAGACTCAAACAATGTTAAGATATTAGTGAAAATATAACATAAGGAGGTGATACCCTGTTACTAGGAAGCGAAGAATACCTACAAGAAGCCAAGGAAAGACTTAATGAAGATGTTACCTACGCAGACCTTGCAAAAGATGTTGAAGATTCCTATACCCTGGTTTTCCAAGCAGAACCTGCCAAAGGCATCGATGAGTCATTAGTGTTAGGGTTTCAAATTTCACACGGGAAAATGACAGACGCCTGGTTGGGTGATAAAAAGACTGACTTCATATTGTCAGCCCCCTATGGAGTTTTTGTCGACATTCTCACAGGGAACCTGAATGTGACCAAAGCATTTATCACCCGCAAATTGAAGATAAAAGGGTCGCTTGCCCGCCTTTTGAAAACGTCCAAGGCCACAGAACGGTTCGTTGATGTTCTCAGGACCATTCCTACCGAGTTTGAAGGTGAATATCAGTAGCAATCCTTCAAAGGTTAGTTCGAATCGTTCAAACCCGTTAATACACTCTGGTGAAAACTGCTACATTAATAACTGAAAGGTCTAAACTGTCTAACCGTCTAACCCGTTAGAATTTAACGAAAAATAATTGCTCAATCGCTCCATCTAGGGATACATCACCCATTATTCAGAGAATGCGAGGAAGTTACCAATTTCTGGTGTGGTGACTATTTTGTGGGTCAACTCTTTGTCAGCAATTCATAAGTAAGAAATTCTAATGTTACACGTGTAACAAAGGAACTATTGAACAATATTGGGGGTTGTCAAGGTTTCGGTGGATGGAACCTTTCTGCACTCATAAATTGTCTTTTTGTCGATGAACCATCATCCAGAGGAAGGTTGACAGTCCCTATCAGAAAACCTTTTTAAGAAGATTCCAATTGGTGATTTCATGGATTCAATTTCGCACATACTTTTCGGATTCGTCTTAGGACACGCGCTGCGATTGGACAAAAAAGAGCGAATAATTCTCATAATTACCTGTGTTCTTCCTGACTTTGACGCTATTTCACTTGTAAACGGTTGGGAAGCATTTTTCCAATTTCACCGTGGGCCTCTACATTCTTTTTTTTTCGCAGTACTAGCTTCATTAGCGATTGGTATCGTATATATCTCTCTTGTGAGGGTTCAGCAACGTACATTCTTTCCAGTCAAAAAGTTCCTCCTGATTGTTCTGATCTGTCTTGCCGGGCTCTTCAGCCATCTTTTTCTGGATCTGTGTACACCATGGACCACACACGTTTTATGGCCTTTTTCGAATGAACAAATCACTCTTGATCTCACATCCTTTTTTGATCCTCTATTTTTAGCAGCCATTTTCCTTGCATCTGCTTTCATAGCCTATACAAAGAATGCCAAAAAGGTCCAGATGGTTGCGGTTGCAGCTCTCCTCTTAATTGCTGTGGACTTTGGAGTCCGATACTACGAAAAGGGTGCGGCAGTTCAAACAGTCAAAGGGATTTATGGTTATACCACAGAGGTGATGTCGGTGCCAACGTACCGGCCTGACAGATGGTGGGTCGTTCTGACCACACCGTATGAAGATGGATACACGTACGAACTGTATTATGTCGACTCCATCCATAAAACAATAGTGAACAGCCTTACCATGGAAAGCTCTTTCATACATTATGATGGTCTGGTTGAACCTCCCATTGATTC
>SMTZ1_10000270_pt1 | contig 46215 bp, 47 predicted proteins | sample DeeMarSWOR136_30_FD_25667 | JGI IMG/M metagenome (IMG submission 25667) | reverse complement strand
CAGGACGAGGTCGTCCCGTGCTCGAAGGTACGCGAATGGCTCAATGGCCTCAGCCACCGCCCCGATCTCGTGTTGCTGCCAGACGCTGGTCACTTCTTTCACGGGCGCCTCCTCGAGCTACGCGCGCTCATACACGCGCGCCTCGCGTCGCATGTTCCGCGCGGGTAGGTACGTGCCTCCGGTTGGCGGCGAGCGTAAGATAGCGCCCCATGACATCGAGCGAATCATCATTGCTGCGATACGCGGTGTTCGGCCATCCCGTCGCGCACAGCAAGTCGCCGCGCATTCACATGCTGTTCGCTCAGCAGCTTGGGCATTCAATCGAGTACACCGCGATCGATCTTGAGCCAGGGCATTTTGCAGAAGGTGTGGACGCGTTTCGCATCGCGGGCGGTCGCGGCGCGAATGTTACCGTCCCGTTCAAACGCGATGCCTACGAGCTTGCCACGCACCCGAGTGACCGCGCTCGACAGGCAAGTGCCGTAAATACCCTGCGCTTCGATCCCGATGGTTCCATCTTCGGTGACAACACGGACGGAGCGGGCTTGGTGCATGACCTGACGCGCAATCTGGGCGTGCACCTGCGGGACAGGAACATCCTGCTGCTTGGCGCGGGCGGCGCGGTACGCGGAGTACTCGGTCCGCTGTTGCGCCAGCATCCCGCATTGGTGGTCATCGCCAATCGCACCGTTGCGCGGGCCAAGGAGCTGGTCAGTACGTTTGCCGCGCTTGGACGTGTCGAGGCCAGTGGTTTCGATGCACTGAAGGGGCGCCGTTTTGATGTGGTGATCAATGGCACGGCAGCGAGTCTGAGCGGCGACGTGCCGCCACTGCCGTCGAACCTATTCGCGAACCGTGCGCTTGCCTACGACATGATGTATGGCGAGAAGAGCCGGCCGTTTCTCGATTGGGCCGCGACGCACGGCGCTGAAACGGTGACGGACGGGCTCGGGATGCTGGTCGAGCAGGCAGCGGAATCCTATTTCCTGTGGCACGGCGTGCGCCCCGCCACGCCCACCGTGATTCAAACCTTGCGCCGCGAAGGGTGATTGGCTTAAATGCCAGCGCCCCGACGGCACCGAATCGCCGTCCAATGACTAACTCTCACATCGGAGTCGGCATCCAGTCATGACCAACAGCACACGCACAATTCTTGCGCTTGCCACCATCCTGCTCGTGTCGGGTTGTTCAGGACGTGTCGGCGGCGACGTCGCGCGGCAGTGCTCCGAGGGACTCGAAGCCGGGTATGCAGAGCTTAATAAGGCCAAGGTCGACGGATTCGGCGAGGCGGTGGAAGTGACCAAGGCCGCGAGTCTTCTCGCGGCCGCTGATGTGCAAAAGCAATTCGAGAAATTCCCTAACTGTGTTGACAAGGTGCGGCGTGCCCGCGCCTATCTGGCTGACATACGCCGCTAAGTTATGTAGTCAGCGACCCGCAAGGTAGCGGTCCTTAAGCCGCACGTAGTGGCGTGCAGAGTACTCGAACCAGTTCATTTGTTCCGCCGTAAGGGCGCGTACGCGCCGCGCCGGCCGCCCGACGTAGAGATACCCACCCTCCAGGATTTTCTCCTCGGTGACCAGGGAGCCGGCGCCGAGCAGCACACCCTCGTGCAGGACAGCGCCGTCGAGGATGACTGATCCCATTCCGACCAGGCAGCGGTTCCCGATCGTGCAGGCGTGCAGCACGACATTGTGGCCGACGGTCACATCATCGCCGACCACCACCGCCCGTCCGCCCGGCAGCGCATCGTGCGCATGCGTCACATGGATCACGCAGCCGTCCTGAATATTGCTGCGTGCGCCGATACGAATGCGATTGACGTCGCCACGGATCGAGCACATTGGCCAGACCGAGACATCGTCGCCAAGTTCCACGTTGCCGATCACGGCGGCCTGTTCATCCACATAGACGCGCGCGCCCAACCGTGGCGTACTTTCCTGAAAAGATCGAATGCCCATGGGTCTCCTCGCGATGCTAAGTTGGTGTTATTAGTGCGGCGCCATGGCGGGGAATCTGCTCAACGCGACCAGGCGAGTGACGGCTCATCCAGCTCGGCGACCTGCTGGCGAAGCGTGAGAATCTGATCTTCCCAGAACCGACGCGAGTCGAACCACGGAAACGCGCGTGGAAACGCCGGATCGTCCCAGCGGTTGCCGATCCACGCGTTGTAACGCAACAACCGCAATCCCCGCAGTGCCTCAATCAATACCAGCTCGCGTGCATCGAAGTCCATGAACTCCGTATAGCCGCGTAACACGTCAGCGAGTTGCTGTTCACGCTCTTCACGGCTGCCGGAAAGCAGCATCCACAGATCCTGCATGGCCGGTCCCATGAGGCAATCGTCGAGGTCGACCAGGAACGGCCCGCGGCGCTCGTTCCACAGCACATTGCCGAGATGGCAATCGCCGTGCAGCCGCAGCGAACGTACGCTGCCAGCGGTCTCGAACGCGCGTGAGATGCCGGCAAGCAGCATCTCCGCGACCGCGCGAAACGGCTCATGCAGCTCGGGCGGAATGAAAGGGCTCCCGATGAGAAACGTCACCGAATGCGTGCCGAACTCCTCAATGGTGAGCTGCGGACGGTGGTGAAAACGCCCTGCGCTACCGGCGCGATGCAGCCGTCCGAGGTAACGGCCAAGCAGTTCGCGATCGGCCGCGTGATTGAGCTCCGGTGCGCGGCCCGGTTGCCAGGGAAACAGTGCGAACAGGAATCCCGCGTGCCGATGCAGGGTATCCCCGCCATAGGCTGTCGGCGCCACGACCGGGATTTCCTGCTCGGCGAGCAGCGCGGCAAACTGGTGTTCCTCGCGGATCGCGGCCTCGCTCCAGCGGTGCGGGCGGTAGAACTTTGCAACCAACGGCCCCATCTCTTCGATGTCGACGCGGTAGACACGGTTCTCGTAGCTGTTTAGCGCCAGCAGGCTTCCGGTGCAGCGCGGCCCGCAGGTTTCGACTGCGTCGAGAATCACGTCCGGTGTCAGGGCGTCGTAGGGATGAGCGCGGTGCATGCGCAACGTTCTCGCTATAATGTCGATCGGTATCGCACACGCCTTTTAACATGGTAAATCCGATTTTGCATGAATACCGTCACTGAGCCGAATCCGTTGCTCGATTTTTCGGGACTACCCCGGTTCCGGGCGATTCGCCCCGAGCATGTAACTGCCGCAGTGGATCGGGTGATCGCCGAGAATCGCGAGGCGCGCGAACGGCTGCTCGCACAACCGGCGTTCAATTGGGACAACTTCGCCCAACCGCTCGAGGATATGAACGAGCGCCTGAACCGGCTGTGGTCGCCGGTCTCGCACCTGAACAGCGTGATGAACAACGAGGCGCTGCGCCAGGAGTACAACGAGAATCTGCCGAAACTTTCCGAGTACTACACAGAGCTTACCCACGACGAACGACTGTACGCAGCCTACAAGCAGATTGCCGCGGATAGCGGTTTTGCCGCGTTTTCAGCCGCGCAAAAAAAGATCGTCGAGAACACCCTGCGGGACTTCCGACTTGGCGGTGCCGAGTTGCCGCCAGTCAAGAAGGCGCGCTTCAAGGAAATCCAGAAGGAACTCTCTGCGTTGTCCTCCACCTTTTCGGAAAACGTGCTCGACGCCACCCAGGCCTGGGACCTGCGAATTGTCGACGAGCGCGACCTCGCCGGTTTGCCAGACGACGCGCGCGCCCTGGCGCGTCAGTCAGCCGAGGGGCAGGGCATTCCCGGTTGGCGATTCACGTTGGAACAACCTTCGTTCCTTGCCGTGATGACCCATGCCGACAATCGCGACATGCGCCGTCTCATGTACGAGGCCTATGTCACGCGTGCCAGCGACCGCGGGCCGAATGCAGGCAAATGGGACAATACGCCGCTGATTCTGAAGATTCTTCGCCTGCGCAGGGAAGCCGCGGCCTTGCTCGGGTACCGCAACTACGCGGAATACGCTCTACAGACCCGTATGGCAAAGAAGGTGCCGGAGGTTCTGGCGTTTCTCCATGATCTCGCCGCGCGTGCCAAGGCCGCGGCACGTCGCGACTTCGAGGAGCTCACGACCTACGCAGCCGACAAGCACGCCATCGGGCGTCTTGAGGCATGGGATATCGCCTACTACGGCGAGAAGCTGCAGCATGCCAAGTATCACTTCGCGCAGGAGGATGTGCGACCGTACTTCCCTGCTGCCCGCGTCGTAACCGGAATGTTTCGGGTAGTCGAGCGGCTTTATGGTATTCGTATCGATGAGAAGCCAGATGCCGAAACCTGGCATCCAGACGTACGCTTTTTTGAAATCCACGATGAGGTCGGCGAGTTGCGTGGTCGCTTTTACCTTGATCTCTACGCGCGCGCCAACAAGCGCGGTGGCGCCTGGATGGATGACTGTATCCATCGCAAGCGCACTGCCTCTGGCGTGCAGGTGCCGGTGGCCTATCTAACCTGCAATTTTTCCCCACCAGTGGAGGGCAAGCCGGCCCTGTTTACGCACGATGAGGTGCAGACGCTGTTCCACGAGTTTGGTCACGGATTGCACCACATGCTCACGCGCATCGACCACGTCGGCGTGTCAGGAATCAATGGGGTGGCGTGGGACGCGGTGGAATTGCCAAGCCAGTTCATGGAGAACTGGTGCTGGGAGCGCGAGGCGCTCAATCTCATCTCCGGTCATTTTGAAACGGGCGAGACCATTCCCCCCGCGCTGTACGAGCGTATGTACGCAGCAAAAAATTTCCAGTCGGGCATGCAATGCGTGCGACAGCTCGAGTTTGCGTTGTTCGACATGCAGTTGCACACCGAATTCGATCCCGACGGAAGCCAGACCGTGCAAGAGTTGCTGGACGCTGTGCGCCGCGAAGTCGCGGTGGTGTTCCCGCCGGACTTCAATCGTTTTCAGAATGGCTTTTCGCACGTCTTTGCCGGTGGCTATGCAGCGGGCTACTACAGCTACAAGTGGGCGGAGGTGCTCTCGGCCGACGCCTTCGGCAAGTTCGAGGAGCGCGGTATCTTCGATGCGACAACCGGCCGGGAGTTTCTGGAAAACATCCTTGAGCAGGGCGGTGCGCACGATCCGATGGAGTTGTTCGTGCGTTTTCGCGGTCGAAAGCCAACCATCGATGCGTTGCTGCGCCATTCGGGGCTCGCGGCATGAAGGGAGGACTGATGCGGAACATGCTGATGTTGGTGCTGGCGCTGGTGTCGGCCAGCGCGCTTGCCGAAACCGGCTATGTATCGGATCGGCTGTTGGCGCCACTGCGTTGGGCGCAGGGCGAAGCCGCGCCGCTGGTCAAGCAACTTGAGGCAGGCACACCGGTGGAGGTGCTGGAGCGTGCCGGAGCGTTTGTGCGGGTCAAGGACAAGCAGGGGGCGGAGGGCTGGCTCGAGGCGCGCCAGGTGAGCGGCGAGGCGCCGGCCCGGGCACAGCTTGCGCGCGCCAATGACGAGCTCAAGCAGTTGCGCGGGCAAGTCGCTGCCGCTGACGCGGAGCTCAAGAAGGCTCGTGCCGCCCTGGCCGAGGAAAGTGCCAAGGCAAAGAGCCTGGAGGCAAAGGCTGCTGCGTCAGTTGAGCCGCCCGTTGTGGCCGCCAGCGCACCGACGGTTAGCACTGCAGGCCCGCCGGATGGCGCCACGGCATCCGCAGAAACCGGCGGATACTGGCGTTGGGTACTGGGTGCCTTTGCTATGCTTGGAGTTGGTTTCGTGGCCGGCATACTTTGGCTGCGGGAATCCATCAAGCGCCGCTCCGGCGGCATGTACATCAGGATTTGAAACGATGATGGCGCGCACTTTATTGGTGGCACTTGGTCTGCTTGCGATCTCCGTTGGCGCGAGCGCGGAGCGGCTGTACAAATGGATCGACAAGGACGGCACTGTTCACTATGGCTCAAGCCCTCCGCGGAGCGACGTCGATGCGGAGCAAAAGAATATCCGCACCGGCAGCTCGCGCGACGCGGGTGGACCGGACCTGAGCGACAAACCGCCCGTCGTTCTTTATATGGTTCCCAAGTGTGGTGCCTGCGATGAAGCGCGCACCTATCTAAACAAGCGCGGCGTTCCGTTTACCGACAAGAATGTTGATGGGGACCCCAAAGCGCAGGAAGAACTCAGGAAGAAGAGCGGTGGCCTCTCGGTGCCGACGATTACGATCGGTGAGAAAGTGATGCGTGGCTACATGGAATCGCTGCTCGAGGGCGAGCTGGATAATGCCGGCTACCCGAAGGTCGTAGCGGAGGGAGAAAAGAAGCAAGGCGAAGGAGAGGAATCCGCCGGATTCCGTGCCCCGACGCGCTGAGCGCGGCACCCCCCGCGCCCGCGGGGTGATGCATGAAACTCGCGACCTGGAACGTGAACTCGTTACGCGTGCGCCTGCCGCAGGTGCTCGAGTGGCTCGCGCGCGAGATGCCGGATGTACTGTGCCTGCAAGAGACCAAGGTTCCCGACGAGGAGTTTCCCGAAGCCGCCATCCGCGAGGCAGGTTATTTCGCCGCCTTCACCGGGCAGAAAACCTACAACGGTGTCGCGCTGCTAAGTCGCCAGCCAGCCACGGCGCTGTTGCGCGAGTTACCGGGCGTCGACAACGCGCAGCGCCGGTTCCTTGCCGCGGATCTTGATGGAATACGCGTGATCAACGTGTATGTACCGAACGGCGAATCCGTGGACTCGGAAAAGTACCGTTTCAAGCTCGCTTGGCTCGAGACACTCACTTCGTATCTGCGTGCCGAACTCTCCGCACATCCGCGGCTTGCGGTGCTCGGGGATTTCAACATTGCCCCTGAAGATCGCGATGTGCACGATCCGCAGGCCTGGCAGGGCCAAGTGCTGTTCAGCAAGCCGGAGCGCGCGGCCCTGGCGGGCTTGTTTGCGCTCGGGCTAAAGGACAGCTTCCGGCTGTTCGAGCAGGCAGAGGCGAGCTTTAGTTGGTGGGACTATCGCCAAGGCGCATTTCGGCGTAACCGCGGGCTTCGCATCGATCACATTCTCGCGAGTCCGGAGCTTGCCGGCGTTTGTCGCGTCTGCCGTATCGACGTCGAACCGCGCCGTGCCGAGCGCCCCTCAGACCATGCACCGGTGATCGCCGAATTCGCACCCGGCTAGCGGTTCGCCCATCAGTGCCATGCGGACCGGGGCTTCGCCAGACCGGATGACTGCTTCGGCGACGCCGCGACTGGCTGAACCAAGCTCTACGTGTTCTTCACCTGTGCCGCGACTCCTTTGGAAAAAATTTGGTCGTTTCGGCGCGCTTGCGGCGACGTTGGCGCTTCCGTCAATTCGCGTGGCTCCTCGCTGCTGCGGCCTTCGGCTGAGACACGCTGGCGACGCGCATTTTTGAGATGACCTCGGAGGGTGAGTGGGAGCGTGCCGCGTTGCCGGCGGTGACGCTGGTGATCGCGGGCCTGATTCCTGTCCTGATGTTGGTGCAGCGCTCCGCCACGCAGCAGCACTGATCGGTAACGGGAAACGCGGGCTCCATTGCGTGTTTCGTCGATGCTATTAAGGTGAGGGCCGCGCGCCAGGGATGACGCGTTTGCGGCTTGGCGCACCCGGGGGGCTGCGCTATAGTGCCCGCCTCGACGCCACCCCGCGGGAGAGACCTCACTCAGTGTGAGGCGCCGAAGGCGCAACCGCCCGGAATCGCTCAGGCAAAAGGACCGCGGGAAGCATTCGTCGACTCTGGAGAGCGACCGGCCCGATTTGTAGCGGCGCCTGGTCCACCGAAGGGGCTCAAGCTCTCAGGTTACCGGACAGAGGGGCGATGGCCATCCAGGCCATCGCCCTGCTTGTTAACACCGGGACATTCATGGGTAACCGCACACCGCTGTACGACACGCACGTCAGGCTCGGCGCCAAGATCGTCGACTTCGGTGGCTGGGACATGCCGCTGCACTACGGCTCGCAGATCGAAGAGCATCACAAGGTCCGGCAGGATGCGGGCATGTTCGATGTTTCGCATATGGTCGTGTCGGATCTTAAAGGTCCACGGGCCCGCGAATTTCTGAAGATTCTGCTCGCCAACAACGTCGACAAGCTGAAGACCAAGGGCCGCGCCCTCTACAGCTGCATGTTGAACAGCAAGGGCGGTGTGATCGACGACCTCATCGTTTATTACCTCGACGATAGTTGGTTCCGGATCGTTTCCAATGCCGCCACGCGCGATAAGGATCTGGCCTGGATCGGCGCGGCAGCCAAGGAGTTTGAAGTTGTCGTGACGGAGCGCCCCGAGCTGGCGATGATTGCCGTGCAGGGCCCAAACGCGAAAGAGAAGACCTATGCGGCACTCGGCGAGAACCTGCGCGAGACGGCAGGTGCCCTCAAGCCATTCCACTCGGTCACTATCGGTGAGTTGATGATCGCGACCACCGGCTATACCGGCGAGGACGGTTTCGAGATTATCCTGCCAGCCAAGGCCGCCACCTTTACCTGGCAGATGCTGCTCGATGCCGGTGTCGCGCCTTGCGGTCTTGGTGCACGCGATACGCTGCGACTTGAGGCAGGCATGAATCTCTACGGTTCCGACATGGACGAGACCACCACGCCGCTGGAGTCAGGACTTGCCTGGACGGTGGCGCTGGAGCCCGCGGAGCGCAATTTCATGGGGCGCGAGGTGCTCGACAAGCAGCTGGCCGCCGGCGTACCGCGCCAGTTGGTAGGGCTTGTGCTGGAAGGCAAGGGCGTGCTGCGCAATCACCAGAAGGTGCTGTGCGGTGCGGCCAGTGAAGGAGAAATTACCAGCGGCAGCTTCTCGCCCACGCTCAACCAGGCAGTTGCACTGGCGCGCGTGCCGTCCGCCGTCAAGATCGGCGACCGGCTCACGGTCGACCTGCGCGGCAAACCCGCCGCGGTCCGGGTAGTGAAGTATCCGTTTGTTCGCAACGGCAAGAGCTGTCTTAGCTAAGGGGAGGAGCAAATGAGCAACATTCCGAGCGATCTCAAGTACACCAAGTCGCACGAGTGGGTGAAGTCCAATAGTGATGGCACTGTGACCGTCGGCATCACCGATCACGCCCAGGGCCTGATGGGCGACATGGTCTATGTCGATCTGCCGCAGTCCGGGGTCGCGGTGACGGCCGGCAAGGAGTGCGGGGTGGTCGAGTCGGTCAAGGCGGCCTCCGATATTTATTCGCCGGTGAGTGGCGAGGTGATCGAGTCGAATGCCGCGCTCGCAGATGCACCGGAATCGGTCAACAAGGACTGCTACGGCGCCGGCTGGATGTTTCGCATCAAGCCGTCCAGTCCCGCTGACCTTGGCGCCCTGCTCGATGCCAAGGCCTATGCCGAGCTGGTCGCGTCCGAGAGTCACTGATAGAAATCAATTTCTTCTAGGCCTGTCATGCCATTCATCCCGCACACCGAATCCGATATTCGCGCGATGCTGAAGAGCATCGGCGCGAAATCAATTGACGATCTGTTCGACGAGATTCCGAAGGAACTGCGTGCCGGCAAGCTCACGCAGGTGCCAGAGGGCTTGAGTGAGATGCAGGTAACGCGGCTGATGCAGGAGCGCGCGCAACAGGACGGGCACTATCTCAATTTCATTGGTGCCGGCGCCTACGAACATCACATCCCGGCAGCGGTGTGGGAAATTGTGACGCGCGGCGAGTTCTATTCGGCCTACACGCCCTATCAAGCCGAGGCCTCGCAGGGCACGCTGCAGCTGCTCTACGAGTACCAGACCATGATGGCCTCGCTTACCGGCATGGACATCTCGAACGCCTCGCTCTACGACGGCGCCTCGGGGCTGGCCGAAGCAGTGCTCATGGCGGTGCGCGCGCACAAGAAGGCCCGCAAGATCCTCATGCCGCGCACGGTGCATCCGATCTACCGGAGCGTGGTGGGCGCGATCGTCGCCAACCAGAACATCGAGATCGTCGAAGTGCCGTTCGATACGGTCGGCGGATACGTCGCGCCGGATTCGCTCAGCGCATTCGCCGGCGGTGAATACGCAGCGCTGGTGATTCCGCAGCCCAATTTCTTTGGCGTGCTGGAGGAGGTCGACGCGCTTACCGACTGGGCGCATGCCAACAACATGCTGGCGATCGCGCTGGTGAATCCGACCTCGCTTGCCATCCTCAAGGCCCCGGGCGAGTGGGGCAGCAAGGGAGCCGACATCGCCGTTGGCGAAGGCCAGCCGCTCGGCGCACCGCTCTCCTCGGGCGGACCCTATTTCGGTTTCATGGCATGCAAGGAGCCGCTGGTGCGGCAAATGCCGGGCCGCATTATTGGACGTACCGTCGACAAGGACGGCAAATCGGGTTTCACGCTGACGCTGCAGGCGCGAGAGCAACATATCCGTCGCTCCAAGGCCACCTCGAATATCTGCACCAATCAGGGGCTGATCGTCACGGCTGCCACTATATATATGTCTCTTCTCGGCCCCGAGGGCCTCGAGCGCGTAGCGGCCGCCTGCCACGCGAATACGCTCGCCACGATCGAGAAGCTCACCGCTATCAAGGGTGTCACGCGCGTGTTCAGTCGTCCGGTATTTCACGAGGCCGTGTTGCGGCTCGACATGCCGGTGGCCGATGCGCTGCGCGCGCTCGAGCCGCAGGGCATACTCGGTGGCTTCGATCTGGCCGACCACTATCCGGAGCTCGGACAGGCTCTGCTCATCTGCGCTACCGAGACGCGCTCGCCGGCAGACATCGACCAGTATGCGTTCCACCTGGAGCGCGTCGTCAGCAAACGCAGGCTCGATCCGCCCTGCGCCGTGAAGGCAAACCCCGTCTGAATTCACCAGGAGACCAAGCCATGGCCGATGTTCTTTTCAAAGGAACCCCCGCTCACACCAGCGGCGACCTGCCGAAGGTCGGCAGCAAGGCACCCGATTTCAAGCTCACTGCCAGCGACCTGTCGGACGTGACGCTGGCGAACTTCAAGGGCAAGAAGAAACTGCTCAGCATCGCGCATTCCCTCGATACCGGTACCTGTGCCGACGCCACCAAGCGCTTTAACGATTTCGCGAAGAATCGCCCGGACGTGGTGGTGCTGGTGGTAACCGCCGATCTTCCGTTTGCCCAGGCGCGCTTTTGCACCGGCGAGAACCTCAAGAACGTCGTGACGCTTTCGATGATGCGTGACCGGCACTTCGCCAAGGATTACGGCGTGTTGCTGACCGACAGCCCGATCGCCGGCCTTACTGCGCGCTCCACGCTAGTCCTCGACGAGAACGACAAGGTGCTCTACACGCAGCTCGGCCCCGAGATCACCGCCGAGCCGGACTACGACAAGGCGTTCGCGGCACTCAAGTAGCGCGGTTCGCAGGAGGTTCCTCATGGCCAACATCACGCATCGCGGTAATCCGGTGCACACCATTGGCGAGCTGCCCACGGTCGGCAGCCGGGCGCCGGATTTTCGCCTCACCGACGCGAATCTGAAAGATGTGTCGCTCGCCGACTTCAAGGGCAAGAAAAAGCTGCTCAATATCTTTCCGAGCATCGATACGCCGACCTGTGCGTTGTCGACGCGCAAGTTCAACGAGCACGCGGCAAAGCATCCGGACGTCGCCATCATTATGGTTTCGGCGGACCTGCCGTTCGCGCAACAGCACTTCTGCAATGTCGAGAACACACACAACGTGAGGACGCTCTCGATGATGCGGGATCGCAACTTTGCCAAGGACTATGGGGTATTGCTGCTCGATGGTCTGTATCGGGGCATCACGGCGCGCGCCATCGTGGTCATCGACGAGAACGACAGGGTCGTGCACACCGAGCTCGTGCCGGAGATCCGGCAGGAGCCGAATTACGAGGCCGCGTTGGCGGCGCTCAAGTAGCCACAGTCAGAAAGAAATAACCAAGAGAGTCCGGGCATGCTCATCTTCGAACATTCTCAATCGGGCCGACGCAACTACTCGCAAGCCCCGCTCGCGAAGAGCGAACTGAAGGACATTCCGGACAAGCTGCGCCGAAGCAAACGTCCGTTGCTGCCGGAGGTGTCCGAGCTGCAGGCGGTGCGGCATTTCACGCGTCTATCGCAGAAGAACTTCTCGATCGACACGCACTTCTATCCCCTCGGCTCCTGCACCATGAAGTACAACCCGCGGGCGTGCAACAAACTCGCGATGCTGCCGCAATTGCTCGGACGCCATCCGCACGCGCCGGAATCCACCGGGCAGGGGTTTCTCGCCTGCATGTACGAGCTGCAGGAGATGCTGAAGGACGTCACCGGCATGAAGGGCGTGTCGCTCACACCGCTTGCCGGCGCGCAGGGTGAGTTTGCCGGTGTGGCGATGATCCGCTCCTATCACGAGTCGCGCGACGACAGGGCGCGCACCGAAATCCTGGTGCCGGATGCCGCGCACGGCACTAACCCGGCGACCGCGGTGATGTGCGGCTACACGGTGCGCGAGATTCCAACCGACGCCAACGGTGATGTGGAAATCGCGGCGCTCCAGGCCGCGGTCGGTCCGCAAACCGCGGGGCTCATGCTCACCAACCCGTCCACGCTCGGTGTGTTCGAACGCAAGATCCAGGAAATCGCGAAGATCGTACACACCGCCGGCGGATTGCTTTATTACGATGGCGCAAACCTGAACGCCATTCTCGGACGCGTGAAGCCGGGTGACATGGGGTTCGACGTGATTCACATGAATCTGCACAAGACGTTTTCGACGCCGCATGGTGGCGGTGGCCCGGGAGCCGGGCCGGTGGCCGCGAATGATCGGCTGGTGCCATTCCTGCCGGTGCCAATGGTGGGACGCATCCAGGACAAGTACTTCTGGGAAACGGAGAAGACGCGTCCGCAGACAATCGGGCGGCTCAGCGCCAATATGGGTAACGCCGGCGTGTTACTGCGCGCCTATGTGTACGCACGGCTGCTGGGGCGCGAGGGCATGCACCGGGTCGCAGAATACTCGACGTTGAACGCCAACTACATCATGGTCGAGCTGAAGCGTCGTGGCTTCGACATGGCCTTTCCAAACCGTCGCGCCACACACGAGTTCGTGCTGACGCTGAAGAAGCTCAAGGACGAGGCGGGTGTTACGGCCATGGATTTCGCCAAGCGCCTGCTCGACAAGGGTTTCCACGCGCCGACCACTTATTTCCCCCTGCTCGTGCCAGAGTGCCACCTGATCGAGCCGACCGAAACCGAGCCGAAGGAAGAGCTCGACCGCTTTATCGCCACGATGGAGGAAATCCTGCGCGAGGCGCGCGAGAGCCCGGACGTCGTGAAGGGCGCGCCGCACACCATGCCGGTGAAGCGCCTCGATGACGTGCGGGCGGCACGCGAGCTCGACCTTACCTGGAAGCCGTAGCAGTAGTCGCGTCGCCGCCCTACGCAAAGCTGGGGGAAAGGGAAGCAACACATGGGTTTGGGTCGCAAGCTGCTCGACAGTGCCCGCGACGTCGCGCGTATCCCACGCGCGGGAGCTCATTCAGCAAGGGGTTTCAGCGCCGCAATGAATCATGAGGCGGCGTTTCGGCAAGAAATCATTGTGTTTTTCATTCTCGCGCCGCTCGGGTGGTGGCTTGGCGCGGACGGGGTCGAGCGCAGTCTGCTGGTGGGGAGCCTGGTGCTGGTGCCAATTATTGAGCTGCTCAACAGCTCCGTCGAGGCGACGGTTGACCGCATCGGCAAGGAGCGCCACGAGCTTTCCGGTCGCGCCAAGGACATGGGGTCGGCGGCGGTGCTGCTGTCGCTGCTGCTGGTAGTGTTCGTGTGGGCGTCCATCCTGGTGCCGCGCTACCTGTAGAAGCGCTCTGGCACCGCCGCAGGCACTTCGCTGGGAGTGCAGGCACGATCCGCTTATAATCGCTGCCTCTTTGCCTTCCGGGTCGTTGCGTGCTCGAGTCCGTCAACAAGTTCTTCAACCATCCTGGGGTGCGCCGCGTATTTCTGCGATTGCGCTATGTGCTGGCGGTCGCGTTGCTGGCGCTCATTGTCTATCACGCGCGCCGCGAGTGGCTTTGGCCGGCGCTCGCTATTTCGCTCGCGGGCGAGCTCGTTCAGGTGTGGGCATTTGCCGCGCTGGTAAAGAACGACATGCTCACGGCGCGTGGACCTTACGTGCTGGTGCGCAACCCCATGTACCTCGGGCGCTTCGTGATGATGCTCGGCATCGTGTTGCTGCCTGGCAATCCGTACATCGCCGGCGCATTCGCGGTAATTTATTACTTCTATATGTACAACCGTGTGGCGCGTGAAGAGCGGCGTCTTGATCCACTGCTTGGCGAGCCGTACCTAGCGTATTGCCGGCGAACCAATCGCTTCTTGCCGACGCTCTCGCGAGTCACGGACCCGAACCTGCGGTTCTTCAGCTGGGAAGTGCTGGTACGCAATAACGGCCAGTGGAACCTGCTCGGTACGCTGGTCGCATACGCCCTGATCGCTGCCTACGTTCTCTATCGTCATTGAGCCGCTGCCTTGCATCCGGCCAGGTGGGGTATCCATGCGCTCCAACGCTTTTCCTTTGCAAATCCTGTTTGTTAAGCAATGCCTAAGATGCAGCGGCTAGAGTGACGCAGATGCATTTTGCAAATCCTTCTCGCGCTTGTTTCACATTGATGAGTGTGGCGTGAGCTCGCTTGATTTCGCCAACTTGGAGTGCCGTCTGTGCGACGCTTTGTCCTTTGCGCGGATGATTTCGCGCTAAGCGATCCGGTTTCCAGAGCAATTGTCGACCTCGTCGATCAAGGGCGATTGGGAGCCGTAAGCTGCCTCGTTACCTCTGTTCATTGGCGCACGCATGCGGCCGAACTGCGTCACCGTGGCAAGCGTGTCGATGTTGGGCTCCATCTCAATCTGATTGCCGACGAGATGTTACATCATGATCCCGGCTATCGATCCGCACTAGGTAGCTACCCAACGCTGCCGATGCTGATTCTCCGGTCGCAGCTGCGCCGGCTCGACCGTCAACAGATTGCGGTCGAGATTGAGCGTCAACTGGACCGCTTCGTTGATGGATTTGGTGCGCTTCCCGACTTTGTCGACGGTCATCGCCATGTTCACCAATTACCCGTCGTTCGTGATGCGCTGTTGGACGTTTATCGAAAGCGCCTCGCTGATCGGAGCTGTTACGTCCGGAACGTGCGGCGCGTGATTCACAGCCGCAGTGCCAAATTCAAGGCACGCGTCGTGGCGGCGCTCGGGGCGGGGCGTTTGGAGGCGGCCCTGCTCGCGGAACGGATTCCCCACAACAGGCGCTTCGGCGGAATCTACGATTTCTCGCCAGATGCAGACTTCCCCGGGCTCATGCGCGCGTGGTTGTCGCAGGTCGAAGCTTCGGACCTGATCATGTGTCATCCCGCGCGCACCGACACGACCGCTGCGGATCCGATCGGAGCGGCGCGTAGTCGCGAGTATGCATACTTGAACAGCGACACCTTCACTGCCGATTGCGAGCGCGCGTCCGTGCGACCAGGCAGATTCCGCGACCGGTCTGGCGCCGGCACGAACGTGTTTTCAGGGAACGACCGACATGACTGAGCATGCTTATAACGAAAGGCGCTTGGCGTGGGCTGCGCTGCTTGCGCTGCTGATTTGGTTCGTCTTTCTTCTTGGGATGCGGCCGCTAAACGTTCCGGACGAAGGACGTTATGCGGAGGTCGCTCGCGAGATGCTGATTACCGGTGACTACATTACGCCTAGGGTGAACGGTGTTGTCTTTCTGGACAAACCACCGCTCTACTACTGGATATCCAGTTTTTCGCTCCGCGTTTTTGGGGTGCATGAGTGGTCCATCCGTCTCGTGTCCGCCCTGTTCGGTCTTGTCGGATGCGGCCTGACATTCGTCGTCAGCCGGCGGGTGTTTGGCGCACGCGCGGCGTGGCTTTCAGTAGCGGTGCTGGCAAGCAGCCCCCTCTACTTCCTCGCCAGCCAATATGCTGACATGAACCTGACCGTTGCCGTGTTGATCACCGCAGCGCTATCGTGTTTTCTGCTCGGGACGTTGCATCCCTGGGGCGACCCACGCCGTCGCTACCTCATGTGGTTGGCGTACCTGAGCGCCGCGCTTGCGACCCTTACCAAGGGACTGATCGGCATCGTGTTCCCGATGGCCGTCATTGGCCTCTGGATCCTCTTGCGTCGGGACTGGAAGCTGATCGCCCAGATGTACCTTCCCAGCGGTATGGCGATTTACCTTGTCGTCACCATTCCGTGGTTCGCGCTGGCGCAACGGGCCAACCCGGACTTCCTGCACTTCTTCTTCGTCTACCAGCATTTCTCCCGGTTCTCGGGTTCAGGATACAACAATCCGAACCCGGTCTGGTTCTATCTGCCGGTTGTGCTGATGGGGATGTTTCCATGGACATTCGCCGTGGGGCATGCCTTCGCAAGGTCGCTTGGCGCTGTTCGTCGTTCCCCGCAGCAGGAGGGCGCCACCATCTACTTGCTGATCTGGGTGCTGTTTGTGCTCGGGTTCTTCTCCATACCCCAATCGAAGATTGTTGGCTACATTCTGCCTTTGGTGCCCCCGCTAGCGGTGCTGACGGGCGCGTTGCTTGCGAGCTTGCTTGAAGATCATGCCGCCCAGCGTTCCGCACGAGTCCATCTATTTCTCTACAGTGCGCTCGCGACTGTGTTCGGGATCGGCATGTTCGTTGCCGCGTCGCACCTGCCGCGAAAGATCGCCGATATTTCTGGTATCGGCCGGGAGGCTATTCGGATTGGCTCGTTCTTGCTCACGAGCGCGCTGGCTGTCGCCGCTGTCGCACAGTTACGGCGACTCCGGCTTGCCTGGGGCGGAATGTTGGTGAGCGGTTTCGTGCTCGTTATGGCCGTCGTCCACGTTGTCGGCAAGATCTCGCCACACAGCATCAAGCCGCTGGCTCTTGAGCTGCGAACGATGATCCGGCCAGAAGACGTCGTAGCAACGTATCAGGAATACTATCAGGACCTGCCGGTCTATCTCGGTCAAATCCGTCCTATCGTAGTCGTGGCCGAACTGCCAGAATCCTCATCGCAGACCCGTGATAACTGGAAGCGCGAGTTCAGGTTGGGTCTTGAGCAGGATCCCCGCGCGCAGGCCTGGATCGTGCGTGACGACTGGCTGGAACGCGCGGCGCGCGCGGAACGGCGTCTTTTCGTGGTCGGCCCAACCCACCTGTCCGAAGAGCTGCGCGCGCGCTACCGTCTGTACTTGGTCAAGACCCACGGTGACACGACGCTCTTCAGCAATCGCCAGGTTCCTCTAGCGGAAAGCCCAGAACTTACCAAGTAGGAACGTAATCGGAGTAACGCAAATGAGCACCAGCGTAAGTGCCGCGAGATATGGGAGCGGTGTGAACTGCAGCAACAAGTAAAACATCGCCTCGTTCATCGCCAGGCTGGAAGTCGCCGTGAGCAGGAAGCGTGACGCAGCGACTGGATGGGACGCCTGGGTGCCACGGAATGTCCAGTAACGATGGCCGAAGTAACTCACCTGAAACCCCGCCATGAATCCCAGGATATTTGCGCTGAGCGGATGCAGGCCGAGCTCCACGAGCAGGAACACGCCGGATAGATGAACCGCTGCAGCAAGGGTGCCAACGATACCGAAGGCGAAGAGCTGTCGAATCACGATCGTGGAGCGTCAGACGCGTCGCCTCTGCTTCCGAAACCATGCTTGCGGGCCACGAGGTAGAGGGGCCGCTGTTTTACTTCGTTGTAGATACGCCCGATATACTCGCCGAGGATGCCGATCGACAGCAGCTGTACGCCTCCGAAGAACATCAGAGCCGCGGCCAACGTCGCCCAGCCAGGGACGGTATCTCCGATGACCAGCGTTTCGAATACAATCCAGACCGCATACAGTAGCGAGATCGCGGAAACGACTGCACCGATGAGACCCCAGATCCTCAAGGGGAGTTCGGAAAACGACGTAATTCCTGTAAGCGCCAATGCCGCGAGCCTGCGCGGGTTGAAGCTTGACCGGCCAGCGGTTCGCTCATCGACGGAGAATGGAACGCCAATAGTCTTGAACCCAACCCAAGGAAACAAACCTTTGATGAACCGGCTGCGCTCGGGAAGCGAGCGCAGGGCGTCGACTACCTTCCGGTCCATCAGTCGATAGTCGCTCGCGTCGAATGTGACTTTTGTCTGCGACAGTCCGGAGAGCATCTTGTAGAAAATGCGGGTTCCCCAGCGCCGACTCAACGAGGTGTCGTCGCGATGAGTATGTACCGCATAGACCATGTCGTAGCCCTCGCGCCAACGTTCCAGCATCGCGGTGATGAGGCTGGGCGGGTGCTGCAGGTCAGCGTCGATCAGAATCACGACATCACCCGCCGCGTGGTCCAACCCCGCCATGATGGCGTTCTCTCTGCCGAAGTTGCGTGACAGCTGGACAAGTCGGACCGGATAGCTTGTGCCTGCGCGGATCACTGCTTCGGCGGTACCATCCTGGCTGCCGTCGTCGACGACTATGACCTCATAGGGCAATCCACTCTGGCGCAAGTGTTGATCCAGAGCGGCCACAAGCGGATCGATGTTGGCCGCCTCGTTGTAGGCCGGCGCAACACAGGAGATGTACGGTCTATCGGGCCTGGCGCTATCGGAAATTTCAGGGCGCGGATCCGAAGCCGCCGTTGCGCGCGTTGTGAGGTCCATTGACGTTACTTCAGGAAATGCGGATCGGTCGAGACGACCGAAACACCATGATGGCGTGCGCCGTTACCGCGGTCAATCTATCTGTGCACCCGGACCGAAAGCCGACTCCGAAAGCGATGCGTCGGTCCCCGACACAGGTTGGCGAAGGAGCTATCGGAACGCGGCGAGAAAAGGCTTGTTCCGGGCAACCGAGCCAAAGCGTAGCCAAAATAACAGGGCGCGCATCACCCCGGCGACTCAGGCATCCTCCGCGATAACCGCTTGGCCCGCTGCACGCCAGTGGGCGAGACCGCCGGCGAGGCAGTAAACGCGCTCAAAACCCCGGGCCTGCAGGAGCGCCACCGCCTTGCGGCTCGTTGAACCGTCGGCACAGTAGATCACGATCGTCTTCTCGCGCGCGCCCGCAAGCGCTGGGTTCGTCGTTGGTGTTCCCGCGGTGGCGGCCGCGGCAAGCAAGTCGAGCGGCACGTTGACTGAGCGCGGAATATGCGCGGCGGCGTGTTCGGCCGGCTCGCGTACGTCGAGAATCACCAGGGTCTCGTGATTTTCGATGAATTCGTCGAACTCATCGACACTGATTTCGTGCACTGCGGGGTCTTGGTTTTGCGTCATCTGCGATCCGATCGCTCGAAAACTCTACGCAGCGTCAGTGTACCCCGGACGGGCGAACTTCGCTCCCGGCTATTTCCCGTTCCAGGACCGCAAGGTCCGTAACCGGCGTGCTGCAACTATGGCCGGCGCAAAGGTATGCGGTCGGTCCATCAATGGCGCGACGCTCGGCGAGTAGCCCACTTAGTCCCTCAGCCTCATTCGGGATCGCGACAGTCAGGCGTTGCGGGGCATAGTGTCGCGCGCAGCGCTGTTGCCACGCGCGAACTGCCGCTGCGTCGCCGCGCAGAACGATGGTCTGTGTCGGCTCGACGTGTTCTTCAAGGGCGATCAGCAGCGCGCAATGCGCGGAAGGATACTGCCGCATGGCCCCGTACAACGCCTCGAGCGTGCGTTCGGCCGCATGCAGATAGTTGAGATCGCCGAGCAAATGCCCGAGGCGAATAAGCACCTGTGCAGCGATTCCATTGCCGGACGGTATCGCTTCGTCGCTCGCCGATTTTGGGCGGTGCACGAGCTGTTCGTGATCGTCGGCCGTGAAAAAGAATCCGCCGTGCTGCTCGTCTTCGAAGTGCTCCAGCAGTACGTCCGCCAGCACCCGAAGGAACTCGAGATCTCCGGTACGCCAGCGCGCCTGCAAGAGTTCCAGCCCGCCATCGATGAGAAAGGCATAGTCGTCGAGATAGGCGGAGAGGTGCGACTTGCCATCCTTGGTCGTCGCGAGGAGACGTCCGTTGCGCCACAGCTTGTCGTGGACGAAATCAAACGCGCGTTCGGCCGAAGCAATGAATTCGGGTTCGTCGAGCAGCCGCCCGGCGCGCGCCATGCCGCGAATCATGAGTCCATTCCATGCGGTGAGAATCTTTTCATCGCGCCCGGGGCGCACGCGCTTCTCGCGTGCCGCGAGCAGCTTCGCCTTGGCTTGCGCAAGTGTGGTTGCAACGGCGGACTCGCTTTGAACGAATGTGGCGGATAGCTCGGTTTCTCCTCGACGCACGTTCAGGTGCCATTGCCCCTCGAAGTTCGGCTCGCCTTCAAGACCGTAGTGCCGCTCCATCAGTGCGAACTCAGCATTGCTCAGCAGGGTCCGCAACTCCTTTCTGTCCCATACGTAGAACTTGCCCTCGTGTCCCTCGGAATCGGCGTCAAGCGTGGAGTAGTAGCCGCCATCCTGCGACTGCATCTCGTGCATGACCCATTTCCCTGTCTCGCGCGCGATGCGCCCGAGCTGGGCATCGCCGGTAGCGATGGCAGCATCGCTGTAGAGTGCGAGCAACGGGCCGTTGTCATAGAGCATTTTCTCAAAGTGCGGAATTTCCCAACGCTCGTCCACGGCGTAGCGGCAGAATCCGCCGCCAAGCTGATCGTACAGTCCGCCCCGTGCCATGGCAGTGAGTGTCTGATGCACCATTTCCAGCGCCGGCATCTCCGGTCGACCCGTACGCGCGCCGCGCGCGTAGTAGCGCAGCAGAAACTCGAGCGAAGCCGGGTGCGGGAATTTCGGTGCACCGCCAAAGCCGCCGTGCTGGCGATCGAACTGGTGCGCGAGCTGCGTATAGGCCTCGCGCAAGGTGTCCGGCGAGAGGTGCACGCCGGGAGCGGGACCCGTTTGGTTGAGTCGGCTAAAGAGCTCGCGTAACGATGCGCTTTGTTGCGTGATCGCGTCGTGTTGCTCACGATAGGCGGCGGCCACGCGCTTGAGGATCTCGGGAAATGCCATCAGGCCGTGGCGCGGGGTCTTCGGAAAATAGGTTCCTCCGAAGTAGGGCATGTGATCTTGCGGCGTCAGGAACATGTTGAGCGGCCAGCCGCCCGGGCGCCCGGCCAGCGCCTGGTGCGCGGTCTGGTAGATCTTGTCGAGATCTGGGCGTTCCTCGCGATCAACCTTGATGCACACGAACAGCTCGTTCATGAGGCGTGCGACATCCTCGTCCTCGAATGACTCGTGCTCCATCACATGGCACCAATGGCAGGCCGAGTAGCCGATGGAAAGCAGGATCGGCTTGTCTTCCCGTTGTGCCCTGGCGAGCGCCTCGTTGCCCCAGGGATACCATTCCACCGGATTGTGGGCGTGTTGCTGCAGGTACGGGCTGGTTTCGTGAATCAGGCGATTGCTGTGTTCGCTCATTTCCGAGATTCCGACCAATTCAATCAACTATACCGGTCAGGCCCGCCACTGCCAACGTATCCGTCACACAACGTGCGGTTACACATCCGCCAGCACCCGTGCTTCACTCTGGAGCGGCTCTCCCGCCGCGGGTCACTCTTGCACACGAAGACGCCGCTTGCATGCGCACGCCGAAAGAACAGAACCGTCCCGCATTGGTGTCGCTCGCCCGTGGACTGGTGTTAATCGCATCGCTGGTTGCAATCGGCTATCTGTTGCAGCTTTCGGAATTTGGCACTGCGTTCGACAGAGCCTGGGTAGATCGCGAGGTACTGGCGCGCGGCACAACCGGTGTCGTGCTCTTCATTGCGGTGAGCGGGCTGTTCATTGCCATCGGCCTGCCACGCCAGATCTTCTGTTTTCTTGGCGGATACGCATACGGCTTTCCTGAGGGCACCACGCTGGCGGTGGCCGCCACTACCGTTGGCTGCATCGCCACCTTCTTTTACGCCCGCTTGCTCGGACGCGAGTCCCTGCGGCGCCGTTTCGGGCCGCGCCTGCGCCGCTTCGATCATTTTCTCGAACGCCATCCTTTCTCGGCCACACTGGTCCTGCGGCTCATCCCGATCGCCAACAATCTTGTCGTCAACCTCATGGCTGGTGTGTCGAGCGTGCGAGCGCTGCCGTACTTCGCGAGCTCAGCCATCGGCTTTGTCCCGCAGACACTGGTGTTCGTCCTCCTCGGTACCGGCGTGTACGTCGACGCTGGTCTGCAGATCGCGCTCGCCGTGCTGCTGTTCCTGGTTTCCGCAGTGATTGGATTGGTTATCTTTCAGCGCTACCGCAATATGCCCGTGCTGGATGCAGTGGTCGGGCCGAGCACGCCAGTGCGCGGGCGCCGGCGTTGACCCGGTCCGCGCGCGCCGCCCGTTGGCAGGACGGGGCCTTCGGTCGGTCGGCCAAGTGGTGAACGCCGCCGCAGCTTCTATTATTCGTTAAACCCATACTGATCCTTCTATGTTCGGCAAACGCCCGCCCTCGAAACCTGATCGTCGCGACAAGGTTGCGCGCCGTGCCGCGCGCCGCGAGCGTGCCATCGAGCAATTCGTGGTTGAAGAAATCGAGGTTGGCGATGTCGGCAACCTGCGTGCGGCGGCGCACGTGGTGGACAAGGTGAAAGAGGCCCCGCGCCAGTGGGCGGCTACAGCGAGTTACCTTGGCGCGTGGACGCTGTTATGGGTCATGCTGGTGCTCGCTTCGCTTTATGGGCGCGCAGCCTGGCCGACTGATGAAACCCGGTTGCTCGCCATGGCCTGGGAGATGACGCAGGGCGGATGGCTGGTGCCGCGAATAAATGGGGAGCCGGCATCGCAGGCGCCGCTGCTGCTATGGATCGTCGTCGCCGGGTGGAAGCTCTTCGGCGTGACGGAGGGTTGGGCACGCCTTGCGCCCGCCCTGTTCGGGTTAGGCAATCTGCTCCTCACCTGGCGCCTCGCACGGCGGTTCTGGCCGAACAACCAGCCGCTCGCTCTCCATGCGCCACTCATTTTGCTCGGTATGTTTGCGTGGGCACTTTTCACTACGCTCGTGCTGATCGATATGACCCGCGTGTTTTTTGTGCTACTCGCATGGTCGGCGCTGCTTATCCAGTGGCGCGCACGCGACATGCGCGCCTGGATGCTGCTCGGCGCTGCGACTGGCTTCGGGCTACTTTCGTCAGGACTGTTATTCCTGATTTACGTGTTACCGGTTGCCGTACTCGCGCCGCTATGGATCACCGAAGGCGTGCGCCCGCGCTGGAAATACTGGTATATCGATCTCCTTAAGGCCTGTGCGCTTGGTGCGTTGGTGTTCGGCATATGGCTGCTGGTTGCTGCGCGCGCAACCGATGCCGCCTACGCGCTGCGTTTCTTCTCACTCAAAGGCGCGCTGGCGCCACTCGATTGGTTCGCTGCCAGGCAGCCGATCTGGTGGTACCTGCTGCTGCTTCCACTCGCCACACTGCCGTGGTCGGTGTGGCCTTTGCTGTACCTGCGCCTGTGGGGTGCGCGACGTCTGTCCGTGCCCGCTGGCTTGATGTTCGCGCTCGTGACGGGTGCGTCTGTGCTCGGGCTGCTATCTCTCGTGGATCCCAAGCAACCCCAGTATCTGCTGCCGCTGCTGCCCGCCTGCGCGCTCGCCGTCGCCTGGTTGCTGTTCGAAGACGAGCTACGCGGACGTGGCGATGAAAACCCGCTGACCGGCATGACCTTGCCTATCGCGTTGTTGGGCAGCGGACTGGCGGTACTGCCGAAGATACCGCGCATCGAGTGGTTGCCGGAAATCCTGCAGACCCAGTCTCCCCTGATCGGTGTCGGCGTGATCGCCCTCGGCGTGGCGCTCGCTTGGTTGCCGCTGCACGATGCCGAGCGTCGCTGCCGCAGCATGGTCATGCTTGGCGTTTCGGCCGTCGTGATTGTCGTGCTTGGCGTTGGTTCGCAGTTTGACGCGTTCAATCGTGTTGACGAAACCGGCCAATATCTCGGTGCACTCGATCGCGCCGGGCGCCCGATCGCGCATGTCGGCGCCTATCCGGGAACTTATCAGTTCGCGGGGCGGTTGCGCCGCCCGATCAGCGAGCTATCACCGTCGCAGGTGCCCAACTGGCTCGGTGCGCACCCGGATGGCTATCTCATTACCTATTCGGGCGGCTGGCTTCCGCCGGCAGCGGCCGCTGCGCGAGCGGCGTTCGAGGCGCCATTCGGCGAGCAGAAAGTGAAAATCTGGGAAGCGTCCGCATTGCTCGACCGTGGTGTCACGCCTGCGGCTGCGCCATAATGCGCGCCCATGCTCGCCCCTGAAATCGACCCGATTGCGATCCACCTCGGTCCGCTCAAGATCCACTGGTACGGTCTCATGTACCTGGTCGGGTTTCTTGGCGGCTGGTGGGTTGGTGTGTACCGCGCGAAGCGCCCCGGCTCCGGTTGGGATCCGAAGGAAGTCTCCGACTACCTCTTCTATATCGCGCTCGGCGTAATCCTGGGTGGGCGGTTCGGTTACGTCCTGTTCTACAATTTAGCCCATTACCTCAAGCATCCGCTCGACATATTCGCCATCTGGAGCGGCGGCATGTCGTTCCATGGCGGGTTGATCGGCGTCTGCGTCGCCATGTGGCTGTATGGGCGCAAGACAAAGCGTCCGTTTCTCGCCGTGACCGACTTTGTTGCGGTGCTTACCCCGATCGGGCTTGGGCCCGGGCGTATCGGCAACTTCATCAATCAGGAATTGTGGGGCAGGGTAACCGACCTGCCCTGGGGCATGGTGTTCCGCACCGGCGGGCCACTGCCGCGCCATCCTACGCAACTCTACGAGGCAACACTCGAAGGGCTGGTGCTGTTTCTCATCCTCTGGTTCTATTCGCGCTCGCCGCGACCAGTCGGCGCCGTATCATCGTTGTTCCTGATTTTCTACGGGCTGTTCCGTTTTCTGGTGGAACTGGTGCGGGAGCCCGACCCACAACTTGGCTATCTGGCATTTGGCTGGGTGACCATGGGCCAGGTGCTGTCGCTGCCGATGATCCTGCTCGGTGCGTGGATGCTCTGGTGGAGTCATCAGCGCGCGCGCGTCGCCTGACCGGTCGGCGCGTTCCCTTGTTCAACGCGGCTCGCCCTGCAATACAGCACTGACACGGTTCTCGAATCGGAAGTTGCGAAATGAGTCGTACGCTCGCTGTTGGTCTGGTACTCCTGTTGGCGATGGTATCGGTTTCATACGCCGAGTATGTCTCGCCGCGCGAGCAGCAAAAGGCGTACGCGCCGCTTATGGTCGAATTGCCACTCGAGAACCTCACGCTGACCGAGCAACAGTTTCAGGATGCGGCGCGCCGGGCCTTCTCGCGCCGTCGCTGGAACGTATTGGATGCGAAGGGTAACCTGGCGACTGCCGAGCTCGAGCGTAAAGGGGCAATCTACCGTGTGGACATGGAGAACAAGGGCTCCAGCATTGAAATTCGTTTCCAGCCCGAATACTCCGACAAACGCACCAACTATCTCATGAACCTGCGCCGGGACTTGGCGTTCGAGCTTCGAATCAACGACTAGGTCGTTCCCGCGATCCAAACCGTCTTGGCATTCACGAACTCGCGAATCCCAAGCACCGATAACTCGCGCCCGTAGCCCGAAGCCTTGATGCCGCCGAATGGCAGGCGCGGATCGCTTCTCACGATGCCATTGACGAAGACCTGGCCGCATTCAAGCTCGCTGGCGAGCGCCTCACCACGCGTTGGATTGCCGGTCCAGATGCTGGCGCCAAGCCCGTAGCGGCTCTGGTTGGCAAGGCGCATTGCGTCGGCTTCGTCGCGGGCACGAATAATCACGGCGACCGGTCCGAACAGCTCCTCCTCGAAGGCCGCCATGCCGGGCACAACCGCATCGATCAGTGTCGGCGCATAAAAGAATCCCGGTCCCGCGAGCGCGCTTCCGCCCAGCAGCAATTTCGCGCCTGCGGAAATCGACGCAGTTACCTGATGGTGTAGCTGATCGCGCAAATCGGCGCGGGCCAGTGGTCCAATGTTTGTGTCGTCTCGTAGCGGGTCGCCTACCTTGAGCGCTGCGATGCGCTCTCGTAGTCCCGAGACGAACTCGTCTGCAACTTGCGGGGTGACGATTATGCGCTTGGCGGCAATGCAGCTCTGCCCGGTGTTTTGAAAACGCCCGCTGACCGCGCCCGCGATCGCTGTGTCGAGGTTCCCGTCGCCCAAAATAATAAAGGGATCGGAGCCGCCCAGCTCCAGCACAGTCTTCTTGATGGCAGTGCCGGCCGCGGCGGCTACCCGCCTCCCTGCCGCTTCGCTGCCAGTCAGGGTCACGGCGTGAACGCGCGGATCGGAGATTAGTTGTTCCGCCTGGGCCGCCGATATGAGCAAGGTGCGGAACACGCCAGCCGGGAATCCGGACTGGATAAAGATCTCCTCGATCGCGAGCGCGCACTGCGGCACATTCGAGGCATGCTTCATGACAACAGTATTGCCGACCATCATGGCCGGCGCCGCCGCCCGGAACAGCTGCCAGAACGGGTAGTTCCAAGGCATGACCGCCAGCAGCGTGCCGAGCGGTTGGTAGCGCACATAGCTCTTTGCCGCATCGGTAGCGATCACCTCGTCCGCGAGCATCCGCTCGGCGTTCTCAGCAAAAAACTCACAACCCAATGCGCACTTTTCGATCTCGGCGCGCGCCTCGCGGATCGGTTTACCCATCTCGGCGGTGATCAGTCGCGCAAAGCGCTCGGCATCGGTGCGCAGCCGCGCAGCGGCAGCGAGAAACAGCCGCGCACGCTTTGCGAACGGCGTACGCTGCCACGCGGGCGACGCGGCGGCGACTTCCCGCAACACGCCATCGAGCTGCGCTGCGTTCCACAGGTCGACGGTTTTGATCCGTTCGCCCGTGGCGGGATTGAGAGATTCCAGAGTCAAGGTCATAGTGGCTCGCGTTTCCGGCCTTTATGTTAAACGCCTTGGACTAGAATTCGTACATGCGCAGCAAGCGTTGGTGGTTGGTGTGGGGGTTTATTTGCGGACTGGTATCGATTCTGCCGGTTGCGCACGGGCGCCTCGTCACCGATGAGGAAGTGCGCGAGACCTATCAGGCGGCGCTCAAGGCCGCTCGTGCCGGCGACATCCGGCGCTATCGTAAGTTGAGCGAGGAGTTGCAGGGCTATGTCCTGCGCCCCTACGTGGACTACGAGTATCTCAAAGAGCGTCTCGACAGCGTTCCGACATCAGCCGTGCGCCAGTTCCTCGATGACGCCGCGGCCGCACCGGTCAGCGACATGCTGCGTGCCAAGTGGTTGCGGCGCCTCGCAGCACGTGGCGAATGGACGGAGTTCTTGCGCGACTACCGACCGATCGAGAACGACACCGAGCTCGCTTGCATGCGCCTCGAGCGGCTGCTGCGCTCGAGCGAACAGCAGGCCGCGCTTATGCAGGAGGTTTCGATGTTGTGGCGAACCGGTAAGCGGCTCTCGCCTGCTTGTGAGCCGGTGTTCGCGGCCTGGCGCGCCGCAGGCCACATGACCGCTGACGAGGTCTGGACCCGGATCCGCCTTGCCATGGAGCGGCGCAACACCAGTCTCGCGAAGGATCTCTCGCGCTACCTCGAACCGAGCGAGCGCGTGTGGGTGACGCGCTGGATCGCCATACACCGCAACCCGGTTGCCGAGCTCGATAGCCTCCGCTATCCAGTCGAGACGCCAATCGCGCGCATGATCGTGCGCCATGGCGTCGTGCGGCTGGCCTACCGCGACCCGGAAGCCGCCATGGAGCGCTGGGAGAATCTCAAGCAGGAGTATCTGTTCCTTGGCGAGGATGAAAACTACGTGCTGCGCAACGTGGGCATTCTGGCCGCCCAGGCGCATCTGCCGCAGGCGCTCAAGTGGCTGACAGCGGTTTCGGCCGACGCGTCCGACGAGAACCTGCATCTGTGGCGCGTGCGTGCTGCGCTTCGCGCCGGCGACTGGCAGAGCGCCAAGCGCTTCGTTGCGGCGCTTACCGAGGAGCAGCAGCAGGAACCGCAGTGGCGCTATTGGAATGCGCGCATCCTGGAAGAGACCGGCAGGCGCATGGATGCTAAGGCACACTATCGGGCGCTGGCGCTCGAGCGCGGCTACTACGGCTTTCTCGCCGCTGACCGGATCGGCTCTTCGTATTCGATGCAGCACGAATCGGTCGAAGCGAAACCCGAGGAAGTGAATGCAATACTGGCTCGCACCGGCATCCAGATGGCGCGCGAGCTCTATCTGCAGGGGCAGATCACCGAGGCCCGTCGCCAGTGGCAGTACACCACCAACCATATGAACAATCGCGAACTGGCAGTGGCCGCGGTGGTCGCGCGCGAGTGGGGCTGGTACGACCGCGCCATTCTGACGGTGGCGAAGAGCGACTTTCAGGATGACCTGGAGCTGCGCTTCCCTGTGCTGTATCGGGACCTGATTGAGGAGAACGCTCAGCGGCACGGGATCGATACGAGTTGGGTTTACGGTATCGTGCGCCAGGAATCGGCCTTCGTGCCGGATGCGCGCTCGCCGGTGGGCGCACTTGGCCTGATGCAGCTCATGCCGGCCACGGGGCGGCTTACGGCGCGCCGGCTCAAGATCCCGGCGCGCAGCACCCACGCGATTCTCGACATCGAGAACAACCTGCGCCTCGGTACCGGATATCTGCGCCAGATGCTCGATCGCTATGCTGGCAATCAGGTGCTGGCCACTGCATCCTACAATGCTGGCCCGAACCGCATCGTCGAATGGCTGGAAGACGATGAGGTCATGGACGCGGAGGTCTGGGTGGAGACGATCCCCTATAACGAGACGCGCAACTACGTAAAGAACGTGCTGGCCTATACAGCCGTGTACGAGCACCGGCTTAACGAACAGCAGCCGGTTCGTCTCAGGCAGCGCATGCCGGAGGTCTCCCTGCCGGCACGCTAGGTTGCGCCCTTGACGGCGCGGGCCGGCGTTTGTACAACCCGCCGTGGACTGCGCGCGGGAGAAGGCATGATTAAGCGACGTATCTGTATGCTCGGGGGCACCGGCTTCGTTGGCCGGCAGATTGCCGAGCGGCTGTATCGGGACGGACACGAGGTCACCATCCTCACGCGCCGGCGCGAGCGCCACCGCGATCTGCTGGTGGTGCCGACAGTGCGGCTGGTCGACGCCGATATCCATAATCCGGCCGTGTTGCGTCGCGAGTTTGCCGGGCACGATGTTGCCATCAACCTGGTGGGCATCCTGAACGAGCGCGGGCACTCGGGGCGGGGATTCGCACGAGTGCATGCCGAGTTGCCAGAGAAGGTCGTCGAGGCCTGTCGCGCATCAGGTATCCAGCGGCTGTTGCACATGTCGGCATTGCATGCAGCGCTCAATGCTCCCTCGCACTACCTGCGCACCAAGGCGCTGGGTGAGGAGACCGTGCATCGCGCGCACGGCGGCGACCTTGCCGTCACGAGCTTTCGCTGTTCGGTAATCTTCGGTCCGCGCGACGGCTTCACCAACCGTTTCGCACAGCTGCTGCGGCTCGTGCCCGGCCTGTTCCCGCTCGCCTGTCCGGACGCACGCTTCCAGCCTGTCTACGTTGACGATGTCGCCGCGGCCTTCGTCCACGCGCTCGATGACCATCAGACCTTCGGGCAACGCTACGATCTGTGCGGGCCAAAAGTCTATCGGCTCCGCGAGTTGGTGGAATACATCGCCTCGCTCATCGGCCGGCGCGTACACATCATTGAGCTAAACGACATGCTTTCGCACCTGCAGGCGGCGATCATGGAGTTTGCGCCGGGCAAGCCGTTCTCACTCGACAACTATCGTTCACTTCAGATCGACAGCGTCTGCAGCAAGGGATTCCCGGCCGTGTTCGGCATCACGCTGCGCACCCTCGAGAGCGTGGCGGCCGGCTGGTTGAACCCGCACGACGCCGACCGTTTCGCTCCGTTGCGTGGCATTGCTGGCCGCTAGCGCGCTGCTTTGAGAGCAGCGAGCTGTTTGGCACGATCCACTTTCGGCAACGCCGCGAGACGCTCGGCCTCCCCGTAGAAGGCGCGCAAGTCCCCGTTCTGTCGTGCCAGCATTACCTCAAGAATTGGTACGAGCGAGTGGTATGTGCCCACCGCTACCAGATGGGCGTTGTTGAGCGGTTGGGCGAACCAGGCATCGTAGCGTTCATCGAAAGTCCCCTGATTGCGCAAGTCGGCGTAGGCACTTTTCAGTTCCTCGAAGGCGGCACGCTTTGAGACGCGCTTCTGCGCATCGCTCATGCTGCTTTCGTAGAGTGTGACGAGCCGTGAGCGTGTCGCCAGCACGAGTTTCGTGAAGGCCTCGCGCTGCGACAGACGCGCGCGGTAGCCGGCAAAACTTTCCGCATCACCGCGTGCGGAGAGCCAACGGCGAACGCCTTCCAGTTCCACCACCGTCGCAAAGGATTCATTGAATTCGCTGTCGCCTTTGGCGTAGACACGCTCGTGGGCCAGCTCATGAAAGATAAGACCCGCGACTTCCGGCGGCGAGCGGCGCAACACGGTGTTGAGCAGCGGGTCGCTGAACCAGCCAAGCGTCGAGTAGGCAGCGACACCCCCGACGTAAACATCCAGGCGTTGATCAGCCAGGGACTGGGCGAAGGCCTGTGCGTCGTCCTCCGCAAAGTAGCCGCGGTAATTGACGCAGCCCGCGACCGGAAAGCACCAGCGCTTCGCTTCGAGCGAGAGTTCCGGCGTGGCAAACACGTTCCACAACACATAACGCCGGCCGAGATCGGCATACCGGTCGAAACTGCCGCGATCGGGCAGCGCGAGTTCATCCAGCGCGAACGCACGCGCCGCGCGTGCGTAGATCAGCTTCTCGCGCAGCTCGGGAGTTGTGTCGGGATCCGCCAGCCAGTCGTCGATCGGGCGGCTGAGTGCACGTACCTCAAGATGTCCATTGATGGCCTGTGCGTAATAACCAAGCGTCGCGCAGCCGCTTGCCAGACTGGCAATGACAAGCAGCGCCAGGGCGCGGCCTATCCCTTTCGTATTCCCCTTGGCGCGTACCGGACCGTCCCTTAGCATGGCGACATGCAGATCTATCTCGTTGGTGGCGCAGTGCGCGACAAGTTGCTCGGCCTGCCGGTGCAGGACCGCGACTATGTGGTGGTCGGGGCAACACCGGAGGAGATGATCGCGCGCGGTTTCAAGCCGGTGGGCGCGGACTTTCCGGTGTTTCTGCATCCCGAAACCAAGGAGGAGTATGCCCTTGCGCGCACCGAGCGCAAGTCCGGACATGGCTATAAGGGCTTTAAGGTCTACGCCGCGCCGGACGTAACGCTCGAGGAAGATTTGCGCCGCCGCGACCTCACTATCAATGCGATGGCTGAGGATGAGCAAGGACGACTGGTCGATCCCTATGGCGGCGCCACGGATCTGCGCAACGGTTTGTTACGTCACGTGTCCGAAGCGTTTGGCGAAGATCCGGTGCGAGTCCTGCGCGTGGCGCGGTTTGCGGCGCGATTCGCGCCGCGCGGCTTCCGCGTAGCAGATGAGACGCTTGCGCTGATGCGCAGCATGGTCGCGGCCGGCGAGGTCGATCATCTGGTCGCCGAGCGGGTGTGGACCGAACTCGAGCGCGCCTTGGGCGAGGAGCGGCCATCGGCATTCTTCGACGTGCTGCGCGTTTGCGGCGCATTGGCACGCCTGTTCCCGGAACTAGATCGCCTTTACGGTGTCCCGCAGCCGGCGCAGCACCACCCCGAAATCGATACCGGTGTGCACGTGATGATGGTGCTGGAAGCGGCGGCGCGACTCTCGGCCGATCCACGCGTGCGCTTCGCGGCGCTGGTGCATGACCTCGGCAAGGGCGAGACCCCGCCCGCCGAGTGGCCGAAGCACGTGGGGCACGAAGAACGCGGGGCCGAACTCGTGAAGGCGCTGTGTGCACGCTTTCGCGTGCCGAATGAATATCGCGATCTCGGCGTGGTCGCGGCGCGTTTTCATGCGCATTGCCACCGCGTGACGGAACTGCGTGCCGCCACCCTGGTCGATACCTTCGAGGCAATGGACGCGTTCCGCAAGCCTGAGCGTGTCGGGTTGTTTGTGCTTGCCAGCGAGGCCGACTTTCGTGGACGCACGGGATACGAGGATCGTCCTTACCCGCAGGGGCCAGTTTTTCGTGCGGCTTTCGAGGCGGCTCAGGGTGTCGACAGCGCGGCGGTGGCGAACGGAATCAAGGATGGAGCCGAGATCGGGAGGCGTATCCGTGAAGCACGAATCGCCGCGGTCAAGGCGGTGGTATCATCACCGGACTGACTGCCGGCCCGGCAAACGAGGGAGGTGTGCCATGAAATTTCTGCAATTGATTCGAAACGGGTTCGCGCTGATGGTGGTGTTTCTCGCGACGAGCGCCTGCGCGACATCGCCGCAAACGACGGCTGCGCCGGCGAAACCCGCGGCCGCACCAGTCGCTGCCGCACCGGCAGCACCCAGCATGGCGAAGGTGGTCTGGCATGTCGATTTCTCCGATCCCCGTCGCCTTAGCGCCATGATCCAGAATGTGAACAACATGGTTACGACCTATCAGAACGATCTGATGGATTATGACGTGCGCATCGTATTCTTGGCGGGCGGCATTCGCTTTGTGACCGAGGATCCGCTGGAACGAACGCCGTTCGCCGAAGACGCGTCCTTCAAGAAGGAGCGCCCGGAACTCATCCAGCGACTGCAACAACTGCGCGAACTTTACGGGGTGAAGCTCGAGCTGTGCGAGATCACGCGTGAGGCGCTCAATCTGCCGAAGGACAGAATCATTCCCGGCGTGACGTCAGTGCGCTCCGGCGTGGTGCGCATCGCGGAACTGCAGAGTCAGGGTTTTTCCTATTTGAAGGCCGAGTAGTCAGTGAAGTCTCCTGCCCGGGCGCGGCGTACGCCGCGCCCAAAGTTTTCTACAGTGCCAAGCGTCGGCTTCGTGAGCCTCGGTTGTCCCAAGGCGCTGGTCGATTCGGAGCGCATCCTCACGCAGCTGCGTGCCGAGGGATATATCGTCTCGCCTGATTACGCCGGGGCAGGTCTCGTGGTGGTGAACACCTGCGGGTTCATCGACAGTGCCGTCGAGGAATCGCTCGATGCCATCGGCGAGGCGCTGGAGGAGAACGGGCGCGTCATAGTGACCGGATGTCTCGGCGCTAAGGGCGATGTCGTGCGCCAGGCGCATCCTAAAGTACTGGCGGTTACCGGGCCGCATGCGACGGATGAAGTGATGGCCGCTGTGCACGCCCATCTGCCCAAGCCGCATGACCCCTATCTCGACCTCGTGCCCGCTGCTGGCATCAAGCTTACGCCGCGCCACTACGCCTATCTCAAGATCTCCGAGGGCTGCAACCATCGCTGTACGTTCTGCATCATTCCGTCGATGCGCGGCGATCTGGCCAGCCGCCCGATCGGCGAGGTGATGCAGGAGGCCGAGAATCTGGTCAAGGGCGGGGTGAAAGAGTTGCTCGTGATCTCGCAGGACACCAGCGCCTACGGGGTTGATGTGAAGTACCGCACCGGCTTCTGGCAGGGCCGCCCGGTGCGCGCCTACATGATCGACCTGGCACGGGCGCTGGGCGGGTTCGGGGTGTGGGTGCGACTGCACTACGTCTATCCCTACCCGCATGTCGATGAGGTGATTCCGCTGATGGCGGAAGGGCGGATCCTTCCGTATCTCGACGTTCCGTTCCAGCACGCGAGCCCGCGGATCCTGAAACTCATGAAGCGTCCGGCAAGCGCCGAGCACACATTGCGGCGCATCGAGCGCTGGCGCGAAATCTGTCCCGACATCACGCTGCGCTCGACATTCATTGTCGGCTTTCCGGGCGAGACCGAGGCCGAGTTTGAGGGCTTGCTCGACTTTCTGGGTGCTGCGCAACTTGACCGGGTTGGCGCGTTCGCCTACTCACCGGTCGAGGGGGCGGCGGCGAATCAGCTTGCCGACCCGGTTCCCGAGGAGCTGAAGCAGGAGCGCCTTGCGCGATTCATGGCGGTGCAGCAAGAAATTTCGCGCGCGCGGCTCGCGCGCAAGGTGGGCGGGCGGCTTACGGTGCTGGTGGATGCCGTTGCCGACGGGCGCGCGTTGGCGCGCTCGGTGGCCGATGCGCCGGAGATCGATGGCGTAGTGTTCGTCGAGCCGGCTGGCGGCCTCAAGGTCGGTGAATTCGCTGAGGTCGTTGTCACGCGTGCCGGCGACCACGATCTTTGGGCGGCGCCGGTCGGCGTTGCGGCGCGTGCCTGATCTGTTTGCGATGACCGCGCCGCTTATGATCCGTCTGCCGGATGGCAGCCGGGAGGTCATGGTGGAGCGTTTCCGCCATCCCATGGGCGTGCTCTATTTCACTGCGTTCTGGCATCTCGGCGATCCGTGCGAGACTGTGCGGCTCGCGCAAGGGGAGATTCGCGGTGACGGGCCATGGAAAGTCGGTGCGGCCGTGGTACAGGTTCTCGGCTGTCACGGCAGCGAACCGGCGTGTGCTGCGGAATTCGACAGCTGGCGCGACTATCTCGTGCAGGCCGGCGATGAGTACCCGACACGCGAGATAATCGTGCGCATTACTCAGGCGCGCGGCGCGATTGTTTAGTCCATGGCGCTGCGCAGGGACGTACGACTCTCGCGAGACAACAGGATATCCGGAGCGGCTGCAGTTGCCACGCAACCGTGGCACGCAACAAACGGATTGGGTATGGTGAATGCGTCGCCCATTACCCGTGCAGGAGGCCGCATGAACCCCGAATTGAAGCAGCGCCTGACCGCGCGTGAGACTTGGTTGCGCGGACTATTTATCGTTATTTTCGCCGTCATCTACAGCGTCGCCGAGGTCGTGCTGGTGGCGGTTGTCGCGTTTCAGTTCCTGGCGACATTGTTTGCCGGCGAAACCAATGCACGTCTGCGCGCTTTCGCCTTGAGTCTGGCCGCGTTCATCTACCAGATCGTTGCCTATGTGACGTTCAATTCGGACGAGAAACCGTTTCCCTTCGGTCCGTGGCCGGCGAGCGAGTTGCTGTTGCCGCAGCCGATGCCGCCGCCCGCCGACTAGAGCCGCGAACGGCGATCGTTGAGACTAAAACCACGCAGCGGTCCATCGACGCCCCTACCGACGGCGAGCACTTTGAATAACTCACCCATTTCCGCCGGCGAGGTGAGGCGATTCACTTCGTTAGTCAGCCGCAGGTGCGTTGCCGCATCACTCGCATCGGAAGCGGCAACAATCTCGTCCAGCCCACAGCCGAGCAGGAACATCGCCTGACTGGTGTAGCCGAGCACATGGAGGCCGGCGGCACGTGACGCGTCGCCAATAGCGCTGAAATCGACATGCGCGGTGATGTCCTGCAGCCCGACACGAATCAAAGGATCCGTGTGAGCACGGTGACGGAAGTGGCACATCAGCGTGCCGGTTGCGCGCTGGGGGTGATAAAACTCGGCGCGCGGGAAGCCGTAGTCGATGAACAACGCGACGCCATGTTCGAGTCTCGCGCCGAGGCTGCCGACCCAGGCCTCGGCCTGCAAGCCAAGCTCCGAGATATAGCCTTCGGGTAGACCGAGCGGCGTGACACGCTCGGAGACGATCGCATCCGCCGGCCGCTCGCGCCATGCAAAGCCGCGACCTGGCCGTCCCGACGGTTGGTCCTGCTTTGTTCGGCCTGCCGCCATTCCGGGCGGCCGCCGGCCCGCGGCGCTCGCATCATTTCCGTCGCCGAAGTCGCTCCCGATTCCGACCTGTAGTTGAAGAATGCTACTGCCAGTCACTCGAAAGCGCTCTACCGGCAGTGCATCCAGTAGTTCGTTTGCAATGACCACGCCGCGAATCGACCCTGGCCAGCGATCGAGCCACTCGACGTGCGCTGCAAGATGTGGCACGCGCGCGGCAAGCGTTTTCTGTTGTCGCGCACGCAGTGCTCCGCTCAGCTCCAGAATCCGATAACGAACGTGCGGAGCGCCGAGGTGCTCGAATTCGGCGAGCAATTCGGCGGCGAGCGCGCCGCTGCCGGCGCCGGCCTCAAGAATCTCTTGCACACCTGTCTGCTCGAACAGCTCCTTGCACTGGCGGGCGAGGCACCTGGCGAAAACCGGTCCGAGCTCCGGCGCGGTGACAAAGTCGCCCGCTTCCCCGAAAGTCGCACCATCAGAGGCGTAATAACCCAGGCCCGGCGTGTACAAAGCGGCGTCCATGAATGCCGAAAAATCGATCGCGCCCCCGGCGGCCTCAATGCGTCGGCGAATTTCGGCGGCCACACGTTCGCAGTGCGCCTGCTCGGCGGGCGCAAGCGCAGGCAGGTCGGACTCGGGCGAGAGTGGTTGCATCGGGTGGCTGCGGCTTGGCCGGTCGGCGGCTTGTCGGTATCGTGTGCGCTTCATTCTACAGGCAAGCGCGAGGCCCTATGGCGGACATGCAGCTGGCTGGCAAGGTGGCGCTGGTAACGGGCGGCGCACATCGCCTCGGGGCCGCGATCGCACGGGCGCTGCATGCCGAGGGCATGCAGATCGTGGTGCATTATCTCTCATCCGAAAGCGCAGCCCACTCGTTGCAGGCCGAGCTGCACGCGGTTCGTCCCGATTCCGTGATGCTGGTGCGCGGCGATCTGTCCCACGGCGACAAACTGGCGCGTAACCTGGTGTTCGAGACGGTGGAATCCTTCGACCGACTGGATGTGCTGGTCAATAATGCCGCCCGGTTCTACGAGACGCCGATGGGGAGTGTCACTGAGCAACAGTGGGACGATCTCTTGAGCACCAATCTCAAGGCGCCGTTCTTCCTGGCGCAGGCGGCTGCCCCGCACCTGAAAAAGTCCAGCGGTTGCATCGTCAATATTGCAGATCTTTACGGGCAGCGACCATTGCCAGGATTTCCTGTCTACAGCATCACCAAGGCGGGCCTGGTGATGCTGACCAAGACCCTGGCGCGCGAGCTTTCACCCGAGGTGCGGGTCAATGCCGTCGCGCCCGGGGCGATTCTCTGGCCGGAGCGCGGGCTCGATGAGATGTCCAAACAGCGCATTGTTTCCCGCACGTTGCTCAAGCGCGGCGGTGAGCCCGAGGACATCGCCCGCGCCGTGCTCTACCTGATCCGCGACGCCACTTATACCACCGGCGAAGTGCTCACTGTCGACGGCGGACGGCACGTGACGGTTTAGAAGCGGAAGCTCTGTCGTCGCAGGCCCCCACCGTCGGCGAAGGTCTGCTGCCATAGGGTATGGTAGGGAACGCCTTTCACAGGATGCGCAAGATTCGGGGCAAGTTCGGCAAGCGGCCCAAGCACAAAGGCGTATCGCAGTATGTCAGGGTGCGGAAGATTGGCGGCTGGATCGACTACATCGCCGTAGAGGATCAGGTCCAGATCTAGCGTTCGGGCGGAGAACCTCGATACCCCCTCACGTTTGCGGCCGTGCATATCCTCGATGCGGTGCAACTCCGTGCGAATTGCCTCGATCGACTCGCTGCTATCGAAACCGACCACGAGGTTGAAAAAGTCCTCGCCCTCGAAACCTACGGACTTCGTTTCGTAGACGGTAGAAAGGTTCAGGGGGCCGAAGCGCCGGGTAAGGCTTTCAACTGCTCCGCGAATATTTTCTTCCCGGTCAACGTTGCTGCCGATGCTGACGAATACACGCGGCATGCGAGGATCAGGAGTCTTTTCCGCGTTCGATCATCACTCCCACATCGCCGGCCCCGCGCACCGCGCCACGCTTGTTGATGCGCACCCGTACCCAGGCGAGCTTGAACTCCGCGAGCAGGATCTCTGCGACCCGTTCCGCCATGGTCTCCACTAGCTGAAACTGAGAGTCACCGACGAATTGCTGCAGCCGCTTGGCGACCGCCTTGTAATTGAGGGTGTCGTCGATCGCGTCGGTCTGCGCGGCACGGCGAATATCGAACCCCATGTCGAGGTCGATGATCACACGCTGCTTGATCTTGCGCTCCCAGTCCCAGATGCCGATCACGCACTCGATTTTGAGATCGTGAAGATAGATAATGTCCATGCGGTTTCCCCGTGCGGCTCGACTATAACGAAAAGCCCGTACGCTGTCTTTTTTGCAGTGACTGACCCAATTACGATTCGCTCATGATTACCTGGCATTACCTGTTGCCGGTTCTCGCCTACCTGCTTGGCTCGGTCTCGAGCGCAATTGTGATTTCGCGCGTCATGGGGCTTGCTGATCCTCGCACAGTCGGTTCGCGCAATCCTGGCGCGACCAACGTGTTGCGCTACGGCGGCAAGACTGCCGCGGTGCTCACCTTGCTCGGCGACTTGCTGAAGGGCGTGTTGGCAGTGTTGTTGGCGCGCTGGATCAGCGGCGACCCGATGATTGTGGCCGCGAGCGGGTTTGCGGCTTTCCTCGGGCATCTGTTGCCGGTGTTTCACGGCTTCAAGGGCGGCAAGGGGGTGGCGACGGCGCTAGGGGTGTGGCTTGCGATTAATCCGTGGATCGGGTTGGCGCTCGCCGCGACGTGGATCGTAGTGGCCATCGTCTTGCGCTACTCATCGCTGGCCGCGCTGATTACAGCGGCAATTGCCCCACTGTACGTGTACTGGTGGATGCCTGTGACGGGCTTCGTGATGATGAGCATCGCGATGAGCGTGTTGTTGATTGCGCGGCATCACCGCAATATCCGCAATCTCCTAGCCGGTAAGGAATCGCGCATCGGCCAGCGCCGTAGCTGAATCACGGTGTCGCAAGGTCCTCGCCGATGGGATCGAGGCGAGGGACGTGTGCCTAGGACGGCGCGGTTAAGTCTTCAATCGCCCAGCGGGCGTGGACGTTAAACGAAGCTGGTTCGCTAACGCCGGCCTGCAACCGCAACAAACCTGCGTACGCTATCATCGCACCGTTGTCGGTGGAGAACGCCGGGCGTGGAAAGTACACACGCACTCGGAATCGCTTGCCGAGCTCATTCAGTCGCGCACGCAGGCTTTGGTTCGCGCTTACCCCGCCTGCGACGACCAGCCGCTCGGCGCCGGTGGCTTCGATCGCCCACTCGCACTTGATTGCCAGGACGTCCACGACGGCCTGTTCAAACGCCAGCGCCACGTCGGCAATCGTTTGCGAATCCAGCGAACCCAGTCTCGCAACCTCGGTCGCAACCGCTGTCTTGAGCCCGCTGAAGCTGAAGTCGAGTCCCGGCGCGGCTCCGTGAGTGCGGTGCCGATCGGTCATTGGGCGCGGGAAGCGAAAACGCCCGGCACTGCCTTTCAGCGCGGCAGTTGCGATGGCCGGTCCGCCCGGGTATCCGAGTCCGAGAAGCTTGGCGGTCTTGTCGAATGCTTCGCCGGCGGCATCATCGATCGATTCGCCGACAATTCGGTACTGGCCGAGACCCTTTACGTTCGCAAGCAGGGTATGGCCACCTGACACCAGCAAGGCGAGAAATGGAAAAGGGGGCGGATCGGGTTCCAGCATCGGCGAGAGGAGATGTCCTTCCATGTGGTGAATACCAACCGCCGGGATGCCCCAAGCAAAGGCAAGGCTTTGACCGAGGGCGGCACCTACCAGCAGGGCGCCCGCCAATCCCGGACCCGCCGTATAGGCGATTCCGTTGATATCGGCCGGGGCGCAGCCGGCATCCGTCATGACTGTCCGTAACAGCGGGAGCGCCTTGCGGACGTGGTCCCGCGAGGCCAGTTCCGGGACCACGCCGCCGTAGTCGGCGTGCAGAGCGGTCTGGGAGTACAGCCGGTGCGCAAGCAGTCCGAGCTCGCTATCAAAGATGGCCACCCCCGTGTCATCGCAGGAGGTCTCGATTCCAAGGACTCTCATGGCAGGGGGATTCTACCGGGCCCGGGGCCAGCGTCGACAAAGGGGGACGGAGTCTATAGAATCGCCCGCTTTCTATGGGTCGGCCGGCCCCGCCGGGGCCCCAACTTGAAGAGGGTGAGACCAAGGCATGCCTTCAGTTCGTGTCAAAGAGAACGAGCCGTTCGAGATGGCTCTGCGCCGCTTCCGCCGCTCCTGTGAGAAGGCCGGCGTGTTCGCCGAGATGCGTCGGCGCGAGCACTACGAGAAGCCCACGGAAATCCGCAAGCGTAAGGCGGCAGCAGCGCGCAAGCGTACGCTGAAGAAGCGCTCCCGTTACACCACGCCGCGCGTCTAGCGCGTCGCCCGCCGATGAGCCTCAAGCAGGCCATCCAGGAAGACCTGAAGACCGCCATGCGCGAGAGGGCCGAGGCTCGCCTCGTCTCATTGCGCATGCTCACGGCAGCGATCAAGCAGCGCGAAGTGGACGAGCGTATTGAGCTCGACGACGCCCGCATCGTCGGGGTCGTGGAGAAACTCATCAAGCAGTCACGCGAGTCAATCGACCAGTACACCAAGGGCAACCGCCCGGACCTGGCTGCCAAGGAGCAGGCCGATATCGCCGTCTGGCAGGTCTATATGCCAAAGCAGCTTAGCGACGCCGAGGTCGACGACCTGATAGCCGAAGCAATTGCGTCGACCGGTGCGGCATCGATCAAGGATATGGGCAAAGTGATGGGCGTCCTCAAACCCAAGCTTGCTGGCCGCGCAGACATGGGAGCGGTGGGCGGCAAGATCAAAGCCAAGCTCGGCGCCTGAACCCGGCATTTTTCGCCCGTTTTCCAGCCGGCGGGGCCCCGGCCACTTATCCCGCCATGCCGCTTGCGGCGCCCCGATTAGAATATTGCCATGGCCGGTCGCATCCCAAGGCAGTTCATCGACGATCTCGTTACCCGAACGGATATCGTTGAAGTTATTGACGCGCGCGTGCCTCTGCGCAAGGCGGGCAAGGACTACAAGGCCTGTTGCCCGTTCCACGAGGAAAAAACCCCGTCCTTCACGGTAAGTGCCGACAAGCAGTTCTTTCACTGCTTCGGTTGCGGCAAGCACGGCACCGCCATCGGCTTTCTCATGGAGTACGAGCACCTCTCTTTTCCGGAGGCGGTCGAGGAGTTGGCGCGTCAGGCCGGACTTACCGTGCCATACGAAGGCGGAAAAAGTGGTGCCGAGCCGCAGGCCGGCGCGGAGCTGTGGGAGCTGATGCGCGAAGCGGCGCGCTTCTATCGCAGCCAGCTGCGTGAGCACCCCGATGCACCAACCGCGGTTGAGTATTTGAAGGGTCGCGGCATCACTGGCGAAATCGCCAAGGAGTTTGAGCTCGGTTTCGCGCCAGAAGGCTGGGATCACCTGCTGCGGGCGCTTGGCAAGGACGAGGCTACCCGTGTGGCGCTTGTAGCAGCAGGCCTCGCGGTCAAGAAAGAAGGCGGCGGCTACTACGACCGGTTTCGGGCCCGCGTGATGTTCCCTATTCACGATCACCGCGGCCGGGTCGTAGGTTTTGGCGGTCGCGTCATCGGCGGGGGCGAGCCCAAATACCTCAACTCGCCGGAAACGCCGCTGTTTCACAAGGGGCGTGAGCTCTACGGCCTCTTCCGCGGGCGTGATGCGATCAAGAACGAAAACCGCGTACTGGTGGTCGAGGGGTACATGGATGTGGTGGCGCTCGCCCAATTCGGTATTGATTATGCGGTGGCGACTCTTGGCACGGCCACCACCCGCGAGCACCTGGAACGCTTGTTTCGTCATGCGCCGGAAGTGGTGTTCTGCTTCGATGGGGATCGCGCTGGGCGCGAAGCAGCCTGGCGAGCACTCGATGTGGCCCTTCCGGTGCTGCACGAAGGACGGCAGGTGAGCTTTCTGTTTCTGCCGGAAGGCGAGGATCCCGACACGCTGGTGCGCAAAGAAGGGGCAGAGCCCTTCGCCGCGCGACTGCGCGCGGCGACACCACTGCCGGACTATCTGTTTCAGACGCTGGCCCGCCAAGTCGACCTGTCGCGTATGGACGGCCGGGCACGGTTGGTGGAACTCGCGCGCCCGCTGCTGTCGAAGGTGCCCCCGGGAGTACTCCACGAGATGCTGGTAGGTCGATTGGCCGAGTTCGCACAAATGGGGGCGGACAAGCTCGCGGCGCTCCTGAGGGCGCCAGCCCGCGTGTCCACGTCGTTCGCCGGCCGGCCCCTCGGCACAGGCAGCAGTCGGGAACCTCCGTCGGCCGTCCGCATGGCGATTGCCATGCTAATTCAGTATCCGCGCTTGGCGGCCGCGCGTGCGGGGAGGCTTGATTTCTTGGATGTCAGTCTGCGCGGGCTGGGGCTGCTCCGGGAGGTGGTGTCGGTGCTGCGTGAGCACCCGGGACTCAATACTGCGGCTCTGCTGGAGCATTTTCGTGGCCACGAGCAGGAACATGCGTTGATGCGGCTTGCCAGCTGGCAGCACCCAGCCCTGGAACCGGACGGGGTGGAGGCGGAGTTCGAGGGAGTGGTCGGACAGATCGGACGAGCGGTCACCAAGGAGCGGACCCAACAGCTTATTCAGAAAGAGAAAGTTTCCGGGCTCAGCGCTGACGAAAAACGCGAGTTATCCCGCCTGTTGGCCGAAAAGTTGCATCCTGCGGCCCCCGATTAACCGCGACGTTGAATTATTTGGGCTAAGCTCCCATCTAAGCTATACTTTCGCGTTTTCCCATTCCGCTCAATGTTTTAGGGCATTTCCCCGAGTCCACCGATGTCGATTGATCAAGAAGCACAGCGTTCCCAACTCAAGAAACTGATCCTGCAGGGCAAGGAAAAGGGTTTCCTCACGTACGGGGAGATCAACGACCACCTGCCGGAGGATGTTCATGACACCGACCAGATTGAGGCGGTCGTGAACATGATCAACGACATGGGCATCCAGGTCTATGACGAGGCCCCGGACCCGGAGACCCTGCTTCTCAAACAGGAGCCGGCGCCCGCCGAGGATGAGGAAGAAACCGCCGAAGAGGCCGAGCAGGTTGTGAGCTCGGCGTTGGAGAGTGAATTCGGCCGAACCACCGACCCGGTGCGCATGTACATGCGCGAAATGGGTACCGTCGAATTGCTTACCCGCGAAGGCGAGATCGAGCTCGCGAAGCGCATTGAAGACGGCGTTCGTCAGACCACCGAAGCTATCGCAGCCTGCCCAGCGGCCATCGCCGAGGTGGTGCGTCTGATGGATGAGGTTGAGAACGACCGCGTTCGTCTCACCGATCTCGTGGTGGATTTCGTCGATCCGAATGCTGCCGACATGCCGATTCCGGAGCCGGATTCGGGTGCGAAGACCCCTCCGCCGAAGGCGGCAGCTCCCAAGCCCGCCGCGCCCAAGCCCGCCCCAGCAAAAGCGGCCGGGGCGAAGGAAAAGGGCGAGGAGGAGGACGAATCCGAGGGCAGTAGCGGCGGCGACAGCGACGAGGAAGGCGGTCCGAACCGCGAAGAGGCGCTCGCGCGCTTCGCCCGCATTCGCAAGCTGCACGCCAGCCTGCTCAAGGCGATCGAAAAGCACGGCTACGACGCACCGGAAGTGCGGCGCGTGCAGAAGAAGCTCGCTGAAGAGTTCATGCAGATCAAGTTCGTCTCGCGCCAGATCAATCGTCTGGTCGAGTACGTGCGCAGCCTGGTCGATGAGGCCCGTTCGCAGGAAAAAGTCATCATGGACGTCTGTGTGGGCAAGGCGCGCATGCCGCGCAAGACCTTCATCAAGCTGTTTCCCGGCAATGAGACCAACAAGCGCTGGGTCAAGAAGGCCATCAAGTGCGGCGAGGGCAACTCGCACACTATCGAGGTGAACAGCGAGACCATTCTGGCATCTCAGACCAAGCTGAAGACGCTCGAAGACCGCGTCGGCATCCCGATTTCGGAATTGAAGGAAGTGAACCGTCGCATGTCGATCGGCGAGGCCAAGGCGCGGCGCGCGAAGAAGGAGATGGTGGAGGCCAACCTGCGCCTCGTGATCTCCATTGCCAAGAAGTACACCAACCGCGGGCTGCAGTTCCTCGATCTAATCCAGGAAGGTAACATCGGCCTGATGAAGGCGGTCGACAAGTTCGAGTACCGCCGCGGCTACAAGTTCTCGACCTATGCAACCTGGTGGATTCGCCAGGCCATCACTCGTTCGATCGCCGATCAGGCACGCACTATTCGTATCCCGGTGCACATGATCGAGACCATCAACAAGCTGAACCGCATCAGCCGCCAGATGCTCCAGGAGATGGGCCGCGAGGCGACGCCCGAAGAACTGGCCAAGCGGATGGACATGCCCGAGGACAAGATTCGCAAGGTGCTGAAGATTGCCAAGGAGCCGATCTCAATGGAGACGCCGATCGGCGACGATGAGGACTCGCATCTTGGCGATTTCGTCGAGGATGCGAACACCGTGGCACCGCCCGATGCGGCGACGATCGCAGGGCTGAAATACGCTACCTCGGATATTCTCGAGACGCTCACACCGCGCGAGGCCAAGGTATTGCGCATGCGCTTTGGGATCGGAATGAACACCGACCACACCTTGGAAGAAGTGGGCAAGCAGTTTGACGTCACGCGTGAGCGCATTCGCCAAATCGAGGCCAAGGCACTGCGCAAGCTGCGGCATCCGTCGCGCTCCGAGCACTTGCGCAGTTTTCTCGATTAGCGCCAGCGCAACGGAATCAAAAAGGGCCGCTATTGCGGCCCTTTTTGTTTTGGTCCGGCGCCGGGCGCTGCTGTTAGAATCCGCCCAGCGGGCCTGTAGCTCAATGGTTAGAGCAGGAGACTCATAATCTCTTGGTTCCAGGTTCGAGTCCTGGCGGGCCCACCATTCTCTCCAATTTTCTATCGGTATCCGTGCACAAACCCGTTTAGCAATGGCGGGTGTCCCGCACCCTTTACCCGCGACAACACGCCCAGCATGCTAATGTCGAGCCGCCGCCCATAAGAACGCAATGACCGACCCATCTCCACTCTGGAAGCATCTTCAAGCGATTGGCCTGGTGGCGCCCGCCCCGACGGCGCTCTATTTTGCGGACCCTATGTGTTCGTGGTGCTGGGGCTTCTCGCCGGTTATCGCCGGACTGGCCGAGCGCTATCGTGATGCCATCTCGATCCACTGCGTAATGGGCGGCTTGCGGGCAGGCAACACCGTGCCGACCGACGGTCCGTTCCGCGAGGAAATCCTGCATCACTGGCAAGCGGTGCGCGAGTGCACGGGGCAGCCGTTTCTTTTCGATGGCGCACTTCCCGATGGTTTCGTCTATGACACCGAACCCGCTTGCCGCGCCGTGGTGACCATGGCGGAGCTGGAATCGGCCAGGACGCTCGGGTTCTTGCGTTCACTGCAGCAGGCGTTTTACGCCGAAGGACGCGATATCACTCGCAGCGATGTGCTCGCGGGAATTGCCGATCAGAACGGAGTGGACCGCGACAGGTTCCTTCAAGCCTTTCACTTGCCAGAATTCCAGGACAAGACTGTGACGCACTTTCAGCTTTCGCGCGATTTCGGTGTGCACGGATTTCCAACCGTTGCATTGGTGGACGAGCAAGCAGCGACATTGCTGACGGCGGGGTACGCGTCCATTGAGACGTTGACGCCGAGGATCGAAGACTGGCTGAAACGGATGCGAGACAGTCGCATCCAAGACGCCTGATCGGAGCTCCAAGGACGACAAGATGGATCGCGAATTCTGGTTGGATCGCTGGCAGAAGAACTTGATCGGGTTTCACCGCGAGGAGGTGAACCCCCATGTGCTTGCATTCTGGCCAACGCTCGGGCTTGGGCCAGGTTCCCGGATCTTAGTGCCACTGTGCGGTAAGAGTCGCGACATGATTTGGCTGGCAGCGCAGGGCCATCGCGTACTTGGAGTAGAGCTGAGCCCGGTCGCGGTGCGGGACTTCTTTGCCGAGAACGCGCTCTCGCCCGTCGTCGACCGGGTGGGCGAGTTTGAGCGCTGGTCGGCGGGAGAGATTGTGCTGCTATGCGGCGACTATTTTCACCTTGCTACCGAAAATCTGGCCGATGTCAGCGGAATTTACGATCGGGCCGCACTGGTGGCGCTTCCCATGCACATGCGTGCCCGCTATGCATCGCACCTGCAGACCCTTCTGCCGGCCCCGTTGCCAATGCTGCTAGTCACCATGGAGTACCCGCAGGCCGAGATGTCGGGCCCACCGTTTAGCGTTGGGGAGGATGAGGTGCGAGCGCTCTACGGTGCGCGGTACGAAATCGACCGCCTCCTGGATGAGGACATTCTTGCGGCAGAAGCACGCATGCGGGAGCGGGGACTCACCCAATTGCGGGAAAAGGTTTTTCGGCTACGCCGTCGCAGCCGCTGGCAGAGGTCAGCTCTCCGGTCTTGGCGTCGGGCTCGCCCGCGTCGGCGCGAATGACTTGCTCTTGTACCACAGCAAGCCGATGCGTTCCCGGATTGCAAGACTGCTCATGCTGAGTCCGTGACTGCTGGGCAGATAACCCAAATAGGTGCGATCCGCTGCCGACAACGTGTGAAAGCCAATCGGCGCTGGGACGGCGTCCACGCCGGCTGCGCTGAAGGCATACATCGCGCGTGGCATGTGCCAGGCATGGGTAACAAGGTAGATGCGTCCAATGCGTTCACGGCGCAAGATGGCACGTGTTAGTTCGGCGTTTTCGCGGGTAGTGCGCGATTGCTCCTCAAGCCAACGTGGCTTGACGCCAAA
>SMTZ1_10000453_pt1 | contig 46289 bp, 48 predicted proteins | sample DeeMarSWOR136_30_FD_25667 | JGI IMG/M metagenome (IMG submission 25667) | reverse complement strand
TCACGCGCTGGTCAACCTTTCTCATGCGCTCGATGAATGGTATGATGACAACAAGCCCAGGACCCCTGAGCCCCACGAATCGGCCCAAACGGAAAACGCCTCCCCTTTCGTACTCCTGAACAATCTTCAGAGCTGCTGAAAGAATCATTATCACCGCTAGTGCGATGATGAAGTAAATGATCCAGCCTAAATCCATGTTATTCGTCCTCCTTTTCTTTTCTGCGAACCCATAGTCTCAAACCTTCTATCTTGGTTATGATCACCTCCTCTCCAGCTCTTATCCTGCTGCCTTCAGCGATGGCTGTCCAGAGCTCACCTTCAGCCAGGACCGTCCCCCTGGGGTTGAGAGCCGTGTGTGTCTTGGCCACTTTCCCTATCATGTCTTCCGTGCCAGCGGATAGCCTCCGCCGCTGACTCCTAATAACGGCAAAGATGCAGAAGACGAAGAAAGCGCCCATCAGGATTATGCCTACGATGAGTGGCTCTCTCATTTCACTTAGTTCCATATGCAGCAGACTCCTCTCTCGGCTATTTGTTGGATTTCTTCGCTACCCATAGTCTCAAGTCCTCTACCTTGGTTATGATCACTTCCTCTCCTGGCGCTATCTTCTCGCCTTCGGATATAGCCGTCCAGAGTTCACCCTCAGCCGAGACTGTGCCCGTAGGCTCCAACGGCGTCTTGGCTCTGGCCGGTCTTCCTATCATCCCTTCGGCCCCCGTAGCCTTGCGGCGCCTCTGGCCTCGAATGACAGCACCTATGATGAAAATGGCGAAGGCGGAGACAGCGATCGCTATTCCGGCAATCAGGCCGCGGTTGACCTCTATTCCAGGACTGCGGCTGAACAGCATCAGGGACCCGAAAACGAAAGACGTCACTCCGCCAGCGGTCAGCAGGCCGAAGCTGGTGGTGAAGTACTCGGCGACGAATAGCCCGACCGCGAGCAAGATGAGCGCAGCACCTCCCCAGTAGGCGTTCAACACTCCTAGGGAATAGAAGGCCAAAAAAAGGCTGATCCCACCGAATACCCCGGGGAATATCAGCCCTGGACTGGAGATCTCCGTGATGAGTCCGATGGTGGCCAGAGTGAATAGCACGTAGGCGATGTTCGGGTCGCTGATAACCTGCAGGAACTTCTCAACGGCATTCATTTCATTTCTGGCTGTTTCGAAGCCTTCGCCATCAACGTCGAGGGTGACCTCTTCGCCATTGGCCAAGGTGAGTTCCCAACCGTCGATTTGGGAAATGAGGCTCTCCATGGTATCAGCTCTCACGTCAATAAGGTTGGTCTCCAGTGCGTCGACATCGGTAAAGGACTTGCTTTCCGTCACGGCAAGCTCAGCTTCCTCTATGTTACGGCCCCGGTCTTCCGCAATAGTCCTCATCCATTTGGCAGAGAACTCGGTTATCTTCTTCATCTGGTCTTCGGGTATCTCCTGCTCTCCGGCAGAAACGGGATGGGCTGCGCCAATAGTGGTGCCCGGCGTCATGGCGGCAATGTGGGAGGACAGAGTAATGAAAGTGCCTGCCGAAGCCGCCCACGCACCCTTGGGAGAGACGTAGACTACAATGGGCACATTGGCGTTCATGATTGTCTCCACTATCTCCTCTGTCGCAGTGAGGAGTCCCCCCGGCGTATTCAACTCGATAATGCATGCGGCAGCGTTTTCCTCTTCGGCATGTCGGATGCCGCGGTCGATGTACTGAGCTATCACCGGGACGATGGTCCCTTCAACATGGAGGACTTCGATCTTTGGACTTGAGGCGCTGGCCGGATTGGCTGCCAGAGACGCAGCCAGCACAAGGCCCAGCAGTACAATGAAAGGAATTCTGAACAGGTTTCTGTGCATCGCATCCGTACCTTTGGGTAATTATAGCCCAGGGGACCGAAAGGAACAAACTTGTGGCGTTCCTTTGACATCTGATGTCATCCTGGGTGGGATCCAGGAGAAAGCACCCTTATGAAGCAGCGGCATGGACGAGACTCGACAGCGGAGGCGGTGCACCAAGGGTGATATCGTATCGAAGCCCTGACTGCGGACGAGTACAACCCCTTCAATTCCATGGGCAAACGGAGTAAAATAGGGCATTCCGACCCTTCTATCTGGCGAGAAAGACACTTGGAAATCGAAGTCATAGCTGGCGACATAACCAAGGTCGAGACCGATGCCATTGTGGTCGGTCTCTTCGAGGATGCAGGCGATCTGAGTTCCGCTCCCCAGGCCGTTACGGCTGTAGACAAAGCCCTGGAGGGAGCTGTCAGCCACCTTGTAGCCAGCGGTGAGGTCAAAGGGAAGTTCGGCGAGGTCGTCGTTGTCCATACGCTTGGCAAATTGCCAGCAGGGATAGTAGCTGTCGCTGGACTGGGGAAACGTCACGATTTCACCCTTGACAGAAGTCGTGGTGTGGCCGGGGAGTACTGCCGCGCGCTGCGGAGACTGAACTGCAGAAGCATAGGCAGCGCTGTTTGCAGTGCAGGTGTCGGTGGTATCGGACCTGAGGAGGCTGGCAGGGCGTTAGCTGAAGGGAGCCTTTTGGGGCTTTACAGCTTCACCAGGTATAGGAAGCCTGATTACGGTGAAGTGGAAAGGGTGCTTGTGGTGGAGAGGCAGGGGGGCGCGGTACCCGCTGTACGACGTGGCTGCGTGAAGGGTAGGATCATGGCTGAAGCTGCTATTCTGGCTCGTGACATGGTGAACGAGCCTGCTAATGGCATGACACCCACACGCATGGCCGACACGGCGGCGGGGATTGCCAGGAAACTTGGTTTGCAGTTTCAAGTGTTTGGACCGGAGGAAATGGAGGATATGGGGATGGGAGCACTGCTGGGGGTGGCCAGGGGGAGTGCAGAGTCACCGAGGCTACTAGTACTTGGCTACAGGGGTAGCGAGGATTCGGATGGGTGTGTCGGTCTTGTAGGCAAGGGTGTGACCTTTGATTCGGGAGGGATTTCGATCAAGCCGTCTGAGGGGATGGGAGAGATGAAGGACGATATGGCAGGTGGTGCGGCCGTAATAGCTGCGCTAAGCGGAATCGCCCAGTTGGAGTGCAAGGTCAACGTGACTGCCATAGTGCCGGCTGCTGAGAACCTCCCTAGTGGTAGTGCCTTGAAGCCTGGGGATATCGTGAAAGCTATGAACGGCAAGACGATAGAGGTCATAAGTACCGACGCTGAGGGCCGGCTCCTGCTGGCTGACGCCCTTAGCTACGCTGTGAAGCAGGGATTGTCTCCCCTGGTCGATGTGGCTACTCTGACCGGGGCGTGTCGCATTGCTCTTGGTCCCCTTTACAGTGGGACTTTTGGCAACAATCAGGAGCTGGTGGGGAGGGTTATTGAGTGCGCCGACAGAGCCGGAGAGAGGTTCTGGCAGATGCCTATGCCTGATGAGTACAAGGAGCAGAACAAGAGCGAGATTGCTGATATCAAGAACACGGGCAATAGGTATGGTGGGGCGATAACGGCTGCTCTCTTCCTGTCGGAGTTCGTGGATAGTACGCCTTGGGCTCACATAGACATAGCAGGCACTGTCTCCAGCAATAAGGAAAGCGGGTATACAGTGAAAGGAGCTACAGGAGTTGGCACTAGGGCTTTGATGGAGTTGGGTCTATCATTGGCTGGGTAATGGCAAAGTAGTGGGGCTGCACTGAGAGGGCTTTCGTGATCATCAAGTGGCTGGGTCATTCTTGTTTCTTGATTACATCTGCGGCGGGTGTTCGGGTAGTCACGGATCCTTACTTTACCGGTGGCGACATCAACTACTCTCCCGTCGCCCAGGCCGCCGATATCGTTGTCATAAGCCATGAGCATCGGGATCACAATGCTGCTTCGGCGGTATATGGGGAGCCGGAGGTAGTCAGAGGTGTGGGAACGAAGACTGTGCGAGGGATCGAGTTCAAAGGTATTGCTGCGCATCACGACAAATCTGGTGGTAGGGAGAGGGGGAAGAACACCGTTTTCCGTTTCACTGTGGATGGGGTGAGACTTTGCCACCTAGGTGATTTGGGACATCTATTGACACGGGCGCAGTGTGCGGAGATTGGTGAGGTGGATATCTTATTCGTGCCGGTGGGTGGCTTCTACACTATCGACGCTGATGATGCTACGCGGGTATGCGACCAGTTGAGGCCGAAAGTGGCTATTCCAATGCATTTCAAGACGCCGAAATGCGACTATCCCATTGGCGTCGTGGGTGATTTTGTTGTCAGTAAGCAGAACGTAAGAGAAACACATTCCAGTGAAATAGAGATGGGTCTTGAGGATTTGCCGATGGGAATGGACATTGTGCTGTTGGACCCGTCTAGATAGCCAGCGAGGCTTGAGTTTCAGTCGAAGGACCTGCAGTTGAGCACCATGATCTTCAACGCTTCCCAGTTCGTTTTCACACCCCCGCAGCGCCTCGCCTGGGCACGACGGGTCTTCATCAAGCCGTGTGCCGGCTCGCCGTCACCGTACCCTGTGACTACCAGTCCTGAGCTATTGAACACAATCGTTGAGGGCATCAGGAATGTCAGCGACGCCGATATCCTCATTGCCGATGGGTCTCCTGATGGGAAGTCAATCTACCCTACGTACCAAGCTTTGCGATACAACTTCCGTCGAGTCCTCTTGCTTGATGTGAGAGACTCCATTTTCGTGGAGATGGAGAACCCCCTGGTCAAGTTCTACGCTACGCCGACTTTCTGGGCACCCAACTTGGTATTGCGCAGCGACTTCCTCATTAGCGTGGCACCCTTCAAGGTCTGTGGCGGGAACGGTCGTTTCACCATAGCGAATCTGCTGGGGCTGCTACCGGTGAGCAAGTACAAGAAGGGGAGGCAGATAGGTTGGGCGGGTCTCTATGACTTGGGAATAGAGAATGTGCTTGCTGATCTCTACTTCACTTTACCTTTCGATCTGGGCATCATTGAAGCACAGCAGAAGCTGTTCTATACGGAAGATGCGCCAGAGGGAAGGGTCGAGGAGTGCGGCAAGATCATCATCGGTGAACCCTATGAGATTGATCGTGAGGCTTCACGACTGGCTGGCATAACAACTGAGCACTTGAACCTCATTGATGAAGGAAGAGACCAGCTCGAAGACTAGCAGGATCGGCTCAGTAGCGTATGTCGAAATCTCTATATCGCCCTGAACACGAAGACCAGTTGAGCTCTAGCTGTCTGACTTGGGCTCCTGGCGGGCCGGCTCGGAGGCTTTCCACCAGCTTCTGTAGGTTCTGCGTCTCTCCTTCGGCTTGAACCTCCACAGCGTCTCCACTGGCCAGGTTGCGTACGTACCCCTTCAGGCGCAGGTTTCTGGCGATGTCCATTACGAAGTGGCGGAAGAATACGCCCTGAACCCGCCCATGCACTCGAGCTGAGATATGACTCATCTCTGCCATTCTTGGCACTCCGGCTGAGTCCCCGTCACTCCTCAGTACTTGGCTTTCTCTTCTTCCTGATGACTTCTGTCTCTGTGGGGCCCAGGAGTTCAGATAGGATTTCGGTCTTCTTGGCGCCTCTCTTGGGTTTCTTTGGCTCCCTTCGTCTGTAATCTCGTCTGGCCATTGCTACACCTCGGGTCTGTCATTGAACGTCTGGGCGTGAGAATAGTGTTCCTTGTGTTTTCCGTTTCCAGGCTGCCTCTGCTGCCTGCATCTCGGCTGCCTTCTTGCTCCCTCCCATGCCCCGTCCCACCACCTCTCCTTCTATGAGGACTTCCACCGTGAATTGCCTCTGATGGGCGGGGCCGGCTGCTTCTGCCACTTGATAGGCGGGAGGCGGCTGGCCTTCGCCTTGGAGAAGTTCTTGTAGGAGAGTCTTGTAGTTTGGAGTCGCGTATCCCCTGCTTATTCTGCCAAGGTATGGTGCAAGTTGACGGAGCACGAAATCCGTGGCCTCGGTTAGCCCTTTGTCGAGGTATATTGCTCCGATTAGGGCCTCTGCTGTGTCTGCCAAAGTGCTCTGTCTTGTTCTCCCCTCACTCGTCTCTTCACCTTTGCCCAACAACAGCCAACGACCGAGTCCCATCATAGAGGCAATCTCCGCGAGAGTCCGACTGCAGACTAGGGAGGCGCGTACCGTGGTCAGCTCTCCTTCGGATAGCGTGGGGAACTCCTTGTACAGCAGGTCCGCCACAACGAAGTCGAGCACTGCATCGCCTAGAAACTCTAGCCTCTCATTGCTGGGTGAAGTGAAGTGGGGATCTTCGTTGAGGTAAGAACTGTGGACAAAGGCCTGTTCCAGCAGAGATGGGTTGAGGAAAGAAATGCCTAGTGCACTCTGACACTCGTTCCAGGTAGTCACCTCCTCTTTCCCTCTGAAGCAGACCGGCAGACCTACGGTTGACGGAAGTCACCGAGTGACATCTCCGCCACTACTGCGCCGGTTCCTTTAGGTTCTCGCATCTATGTTCCGGACTCGATGAGGCTTACAAAGGCTTGGTTCACCAGGTTCATTGCCATGTGAGACTGGAGCCCGTCCTTGGTCAGCTCATCCACTACCCTCTGTCTGGCGACGCCGGCCTTATTTCTAGCTACCTTCATGGCATCTTCGAGCGAAGCGCCGATATTGAGGTGTTCGGTGGTGAGGGGTTCTAGCGTGTTGCCCTTACTGCGTCTGGTTACCGCTATGCTCTCAAAGGCTTTGTCAGCTAAATCTGTTGCCATGTGTGACTGCAGCCCATCCTTGGTCAGTTCATCCACTACCCTCTGTCTTGCCACGCCAGCCTTCTTGTTTGCCACCTTCATGGCGTCTTCGAGGGAGGCATTGACATTGAGGTGTTCGGAAGTGAGGGGTTCTCGCGTGTTGTCCTGTCTGTTCCTGGTTACCGCTATGCTCTCAAAGGCTTGATCGGCCAGGTCGATGGCCGTGCTATGTTGCAGTCCATCTTTCACCAATTCACTTGCCAGCTTCTCTCTGGCTGCCAGGGCCTTCTTGGCTACTATCTTCAAGCTGTCTTCGAGGGGAGCGTTGACGTCAATGTGTTCAACAGTCAAAGTCCTCTGCCAATTACCTTTGGCGACTGCTTCTGCGCTGTGTGAAGGTCCATCGTTTGGTCGGGACAGAGCCTGATACGCTATGTTGACCCTTGCCATCCTATTTATGGCATCCGGGGCCCTGGATCTGTCGGGATGGTACTTCCTGGCCAAGGCCTTGTAGGCTGCAGCGATGACTTCTGGCTCCGCGTCTGGGCTAACTTGGAGAGTCTCGTAGTAACCTGCTAGGCCCGATTCTCTTTGTTGCATCTTACGGGGTGCTCCGCAGTGCGGTGGCAATTACTAGTAATCATTATATCTGATGCCGGGCTCAGATACGAAAAAAGATTTGACGCGGGCCCTGTCTGCTCCAACGAAAGCCTGCGTGGAGTGCGAATGCCATCGCCAGTTACCCATGTTGGCAGCAACTGGCTCTCTCAACTGGGGACAGACTCGATGAGATAGGTCACTTCTATGTCGGCTTCGCTGCTGGGTTTAACCAAGAGGTCAGGGTATCCCTGATGTGCAGCGAGGGACAAAGTGTATGTGCCTGGGGGGTACAGAGTCTTCGAACAATGCTTGTCATACGTGCTACTGCAGTAGAAACTCAGTCTGCCAGTTCTCCCCCCGTCGCGTTTTGACCAGGGACTGGGTGAGAATGACTCCACCGGGCCGCCGTACGCTTTGATATGTCCGCCATATACGCCAACCGGCCCTGACAGGGTCACGTAGATGGCAGGCTTCTCACCATACGCATACCACCACAGGCGAATTCTCTGCTGCTCTCGGATGTTGAATTGCACTAGATCTTCTGCCTTACACTGCTCATCTGGAGGACATATATCCGGGTCGAGATGAAGCGTGACCTTATGCTCTTGGCTGTGGTATGAGATGGTGAGGTTCACTGGCAGCATTTGAGCTGTGTTGGACGCACCAGGAACTGAAATGGCGAGCGTTCCACTGTGGCTACCGGCACTCAAGCCCTCCATATCCACGCATAGCTGAATCTCTTGCACATCCCCTGTGGAACTGCCGGATGACGGAGCCGGGTAAAGCCAGTCAACGCTGGCATGGGCTGCCCAGTCGAAAGGTATGTTCTCATAACTTGATATGCAGAGGGTCTTGGGGGTAGGGTTGTCTCCACCTTCTTGGGCAGAGAAGCTGAAATGTGATGGGCTGATGACGAGGGTGGGAGGTCCTATTGGTGGTGGTGGAGGTGCTGCGCCGCCACAGGCGGAAAGCAAGGCGAGTGTTGGTAGAAGAACTGCTGCCGCTAGGAGCGAGAGACATTCTCGTTTGGCCATTTGCCACCTCTCCTTTGGGGGAGTCTTCTGTGCCTATGTCAATGGTAAACCCAGTTGGAGTGCAATACAAGACCGGCAACAGGAGGGCTGGTGTTGTTCAGGCCGAGCGGAATGGCTATACTATGACGTAGACGCGTTGGGGATTAGTCTAGCGGTAGGACGACTGACTCTGGATCAGTTAGGCCAGGTTCGAATCCTGGATCCCCAGCTTTGGTTTCGCTGCCTGCTTCGTTAGGCTGTCTCGCTGCGCACATGTGCCTCTTGAGCTGCTCAGGTGTCATTGGGGCGCTCCCGGGATCTGGTGCCTTGTGCAGTGCTATTCGGATGCTATGACGTGTGTTTGTTGCAGGGTGTTGTGTTGCGCTGCTTCTGCGCGATGGTAGGCATGCGATAGAGTGCTCTGGAGCATAGACACATAGAGGGGGACAATTCAGTATGGACGCCGTCGCGGGGCGAAGTACAGGTGGGATTCTGAGAAGAGAGATCAGTCTCGTCAGCTTGGTCGCGATTATGATCGGCCTCAACATCGGCGGGTCTCTCTTCCTCCTCACGGGGATAGCCGCTGGCTTGACGGGGCCATCCCTCTTTGTTGCTCAGATCATCTCGGCGTTGCCGATTCTGCTCGCCCTGGTGCCATATCTGATGCTGTCATCGGCCATGCCTACCACGTGTGCCAACTACCAGTACGCTAAGCTGTTCTCTCGTCCCCTGGCAGTGGCAGCCTGGATGGCACTATTCGTCGCCATTCCGATTGGGATGCTACCTCTGTTTGCCATTGCGACTGCGCAATTGCTCGGGGCTCTGATTCCTGAGCTTCCCACGACAATCACCGCTATCGTTGTTATGAGCCTGTTCTATGCCATAAATGTGATTGGAATAAGAGCGGCAGCCTACACCCAACTAGCCGCAGTCGCGGTACTGCTTGCGGCGCTTGGAGTATTCATTGCCATGGGGATCCCTGAAGTGAGCGCGGCGAGATTTGCGCCTCTCTTTCCTGGGGGAGCGTTCGGGATAGTCGCTGCTTCCGCACTCCTGTATACGCTCCTCGCTGGAGGTCTCTTCGGTATCGAGATGGGTGACGAGGTAAGGGATGCCAGAGCAGTCATACCTAAGGCGCTGATGATCAGTGTAGGCGTTGTTCTGGTTATCTACCTGCTCATTGAGATAGTTGCTGTGGGTGTAATGGACTGGAGTATCTTCGCCGGGGGGAGTCTTGACGATGTGGCAGGGGTGTTCCTCCACGGTGCCTGGCTGACCTTCTTTGTGGTAGGTGGTGGAATCACTGCCAGCGTAACGACAATCAACCTTGCCTTGACTGCTGGCGGAAGATACGCGCTGGCCTTTGCCCGGGATGGGTATTTCCCGTCATTTTTTGGAGCCATCAACAGGAGGTTCGGCACACCGCATTACGGACTCACCCTTATGTATCTCATGGCTGTGGTCACGCTGTGCGTCAATCCTCCTCTTCAACTGCTGGGAGCGATGTTGAACTTCGGGCTTCTATTCATGATTACCTTGGTGCTATGTACCGCATTGACACTGCCAAAGAGGCATCCCGAAGTCTACAGGCGGTCGCAGTTCCAGTTCAGTCGTAAGGTTCTTGCCGTCATGTGTTTGACGGCCGTCTCAATGAATGTTGTCTTCATGATTCTACTGGCCGCAGCTTTGAGATGGACCTTTCTCATCTTTGTTGGTGCCGCAGTTGCGGGGTTCATCCTCTTCTACGTAGCAGGGAAGAGGCCAGCGGCATGAGTGAGTTCTCAGGCTCATAGTCGTGGGCAGACCGTCCGGTATGCTAGTATTGAGCACAATGTTGCCCATCGTGCTTGCCGGCCCCGCTAGGATGCTCAGCAGTGGTGTGGCGCTGGTGAGACAGTCCCGCCGCCCATACTTTGCTCTGAACCTGATCTACTACGGTCTGGTTGTCGGAGGGATGACATTCGTTGTCTTCCGTCCGTCGGTGCAGCACTTCCTGCTGCAGGCTGTCGGAGGAGCGTTCATGGAGGGCCCACTCTCTGTGGTAGGTAGCGCCTATGTCGGAGGGCAGGTTCTGGTGGCTATCATGTTGACCTTCATAGTCAATCTGGTTGTGGGAAGTATCCTGTGTATCACTATCCCATCGCTGCTGATTCCCTTCAGTGGGATCGTGATAGGTGGCTTGCGCGCAGTGCTATGGGGGCTCCTGTTGTCCCCCGCCATGCCCGAGTTGCGTATGGCCATGGTCCCTCACAGTGTTACTCTCGTCTTGGAAGGTCAAGCCTATACACTGGCGATGCTGGGGGCCTACATCCACGGCAGAGCTTTCTTGTGGCCAGACACCGTGGGAGTTGCAGGCCGAAGACAGGCTTATCTTGGAGGAGTCAGACGTACCCTTCGTCTCTATGTGCTTGTGGCCATAATGTTGGCTGTGGCGGCTGTCTACGAGGCTATAGAAGTGATCTTTGTAATTCCGTTGTTGTGATTCCCCGATGCATTGTTCTGAACGGTCTGTGCTCGATCACCAGTCAAAGCCCAGTTGGCTGACAGCCCTTTTCGGTCGTGCTCCCACGACCTCTCTCAACTTGCCCACAATGCGTAGCATGCCTTCAGTGTCCAGCCTGCAGTATTGCCTCAGGTCCTCTCGTACTTTGTTGCTGCTTTCCTCGTCGGCATCACCGTAGGTAATCTGCTGGAAGGCGATGCTTGCGTCTTGGCCGTTGTCTATCTCCATTCCTTCATAGCCTATCCCCGTCAAGGCAGGCAGGACTTGCTTGAGCCCTGTGCCCCCCTTCTGTCCAGGGTGGTAGTAGTAGAAACTTCTGAATGGCAGTATCAAGTCCACGAGTCTACTGCGTGCGTTGTCTATCCATTCTCCGTGGTCCGGCGACGCCTGGGCGAGCTCTTGAAAAACTCCGTCTTCAAAGGCTTGATTGTAGACTATGATGCTACCCCTGTTGCCAAGTACTCTCTCTAGCTCGGATAGTACCGCGGGCCTCGGGTCCTCAACACCTTGAGCTAAGAAGGAGCAGTGCTCTGGACGGGATGCATCATCTCTGGCAACGTGGAGAGAGAACTGGAAAGGAATCGCCTGATATGGCCTGGTACCATCAAATAAGGGCACGGCTGCGCCGAAGGTCTCGAAGTCAAGGTAGTACAGGGGATACTGTAAGGTCGTCAGGAAGTGCCGGATGTTTTTCCTATCGACATAGGGTTTGTAGGTGACAACACAGTTCCTCTGTATCTCCTGTTTTTTTGTGAGGGGATAAGTGTCCGGGATATCTGCGATAGCAAGTATCCCTCTTCCGAGTAGTTCGAAGGACCCATAACCTCCCTCGTGTAGCTGAAGCACGTTGTGTTCGGGTAGGAAATCCCAGCACGATGCTACAGGGCACTGATAGGGTTCGGTGCATTGCCTGCCAATCGGTATGCTAGGGCACTCTCCTCCCGCGACAACCTCGAACATGGCTTCAATTCTCTCCTGAATTCCAGCGCTCAGTTCCTGTGCCGCGACTGTAATGTCCGCGATGCTGAAAAGGCCGTTCGGGTCTACTTCGCGCTGTTTGACGTAGCCATTGTTAACGTACAGCAGGAGGCATCTTCTTATCTTCAACCCGGCTTTCTCGCAGCAGTGCTTCTGGAAGGAGATGTCGTGGCGATGCACGTCCTTGACGCCGGTGGAGCTTTTCACTTCGATGATATCCCACTCGTCATCGCCGACAGGACTCAGGATATCAACTCTGGCGTAGATGTCTTCAGCCAGGATACCCGCTTCGAAAAGAGGCACGCGCTGTAGGAGGAGTTCCTGCGTTTGCCAGGCATTGCGCATGAAGTGTTCTGTGGGGATATCAATCCCTGTGGGATAGAGCTTCTTGGCCTCCTGTCCCACCATGTGCCCTTGCCTGAACACGTATTTGGTTGCGGTATCTGGCTCAGGTATTTGCTCTGGGTGATGGGCCAGTATCCATAGATACCTCGGGCACTGCAATCCGTTCAGGTATCTTGTCTTGGATAGCAGTCTCGATGTCATCGCTCTGCAGTCGCATCCCAGCGGATGCTATGATATGCGCATTGTAGCAAGCTAGTGGCCGATTGGGAATATCGGGAATGGAGTAGGGGAGGATAGCCGGGGCCATGGCACGAAGAGGCCGGGTCGGATGAAATGAAAGGTCGAGAGGTGTGTGGCAATACTGACTTGGGGATAGGCGAACACCCGTCTGCTTGGTGGGAGCATCCGACTTGAAGCATGCGAAGTTGATTGTCAATCCCTCTGCAGGGGGAGGGAGAACGGCGAAGAAATGGCCTCAAGTTATGGATCTGTTGAGAGGCATGGGGATGACATACGACCATGAAATCACGGAAGGTCGCGGGCATGCAGTTGAACTGGCCAAAGCGGCAGCCAGGAGAGGCTATGAGGTGGTGGTGTGTGTGGGAGGCGACGGCACGATCAATGAAGTGGTGAACGGGTTGTACGATAGCGGTGGCATCAGGGATGTCACGCTGGGCATCATCAGCACGGGAACAGGTAGCGACTACGTTCGCACAATTGGCGTGCCGCTTGACTACAGACAGGCCTGCCTACGCCTTAGCAGCCCGAGAAGGATTCTGGTAGACCTTGGGGTTATGGAATACGTACGTGGAGGCGTGACGGCGAAGCGGCTTTTCGTTAACTTTGCCGGCTTGGGCTTCGATGCCGAGATAGTGAAAGTCACTGAAGAGAGATTCAAAGCCTTCGGGGGTATACCCTCTTATCTTCTAGGACTGTTGAATACTCTCTTGTCATATGAGAATGGGGATGTGTCCTTGAGGCTGGATGGCGAAGCGGGTCGGAGGAGGATTTGTGCTATTGAAGTAAGCAACGGAAGATTCGGTGGTGGCAGAATGTGCCTTGCTCCGCAAGCTGATCCTGCAGATGGGTTCCTTGATGCTGTGATAATTGGCGATTTGAGCAAGGCGGACCTTCTACGGTCGCTGCCCCGGATCTACAGAGGGACCCATCTGAATCACTCCAAGGTGACTGTGAAGAGAGCAAAGGAGATATATGTGCGACCTGAACGGCGGATGGCGGTGCAGGCTGACGGTGAACTCATTGGTGAGGCACCTGCCCGCTTCTCCGTGTTGCCGACTGCCTTGACTGTTGTCGCTTAGCATGCAGTGCGATCCTTTAGGCAAGCACCAAGTTATGAAGCTGTCTGGCGTCCGCAAGACAGTTGATACGGTGGCGCCTTGGTTTCGAAAGTCGTCAGTGGACTCTCTTATCGTATCCGGCCCACTCTTTTTCCTTCAGCATATATTTCATAATCTTTCCGGTGGATGTCCTGGGTAGCTCGGCAAACTCGATATTCTTGGGCACCTTGAACTTGGCCAGCCTCTCTTTGCAGAAGGCAATGAGGTCTTCCCGCGTCGGATTCCTCCCCGGTTTGGGGTTGACGATGGCCTTGGGCGCCTCCCCCCACTTCTCATCGGGCACCGCAATGACGGCGACCTCCAGAACATCAGGATGCTGGTACATCACGTTCTCTATCTCCACGGTAGATATGTTTTCTCCCCCGCTTACGATTATGTCTTTGCTGCGATCCTTTATCTCGACGTATCCGTCTGGGTGTACCACCGCCAGGTCGCCACTGTGGAACCAGCCGCCTGCAAAGGCCTCGGTCGTCTTGTCCTGTTCCTTGTAGTAGCCTAGCATCACATTGTTTCCCTTCATCACGATCTCTCCCATGGTGTGACCATCATGTGGGACTTCATTCAAGTGGTTATCCACTACCCTCATGTCGAAGGAGGTCACATATGGGACGCCCTGTCTAGCCTTTAGGCGAGCCCTTTCCGCCAGCGGCAAGGAGTCCCATTCGGCATGCCATTCGCAGATGCTATAGGGCCCATATGTCTCGGTCAGTCCGTACGAGTGGGTGATCTCACCTCCCAGCGACTCGATGTTGTCTATCAGAGTGGGTGATGGCGGTGCGCCGCCGAGGAAGCACTTCACCCTTCGGGGGAATCTCATGTTTCTACCTGTCATGTACTCAGATAGCCCAAGGTAGACGGTAGGAGCACCACCCATGTGTGTTATGCGCTCCTCTGCTATCAACTCGGCGATTCTGGCGGCATCTACTCTTCTTAGGCAAACGTGCTTCGCCCCCACGGAGGTAACTCCCCAGGTGAAACACCACCCGTTACAGTGAAACATGGGCACTATCCAGAGATAGGCGGAGTCGGAGGTAATGCCGGCTTCCAGTGCATTGCCGAGGCTATTGAGGTATGCCCCCCGGTGTGAGTACATAGCTCCTTTGGATATCCCGGTTGTTCCACTGGTGTAATTGATGGAAATGACATCTCCTTCACCGTCTATTGCCGGCTCTCGTTCAGAGAAAGGACTATCAGACAGAAAAGCCTCATATTCCGATCCTTCCATCCTGTCTTCACTGTGGGCGTCCGCAATGTTCACGAAGACCCCGACGTGTTTCAGGCTGCCCGCTATCTCTCTTATCTTGGGGACGAACTCGCTGTCCACGAACAGCACTTTGGCCTCGGAGTGATTGATGATGTGGCTTATCTCCGCCGGGGAAAGCCTGATGTTAATGGTTACGAGGATAGCTCCAACCCAGGGGACTCCGTAATGCGCTTCGAGCAGCGGAGGCACGTTGGGCGAAAGGAAAGCCACCTTGTCTCCTTTCCCGATGCCCAGTTTCCTTAACCCGCTTGCCATGCGCATTATCCGCTCATAGAACTGGCTGTAGGTATATCGTCTGTCATCGTAGACCACGGCTTCTCTGTCAGGGAATGTGTAGACGCTGCGCCGCAGGAAACTCATCGGCGTTAGCGCGCTGAAAGATACTTCCTCTCGCTTGCTCACGGTGCTGTGTCCTCCGTATCGACTACGACACGGGTGTATCGCCGAGATGGGTATTCCGCTCGTGTTTCCGGATCGGCGGGCCTCTTGTTATATGATGAGAACCTGTTTCTATCTCCCGGCCCTCATTACTCTGGCCTTCTTGAAGCCAACAAATCTGAAGACGCCGGGGGCAATCCGCTTCAGTGAGGCAAAGCCCTTGGGGGCATCGCCGGGGGCGTCCACTTCTACGTCGGGTGTCAGCAAAGCCGACTCCTCCGCGCCAGGCGTGTTGTAGTACTCCGGCAGCAGATCGTATTTGAGGACATTCTTGATGTCTTCCATGGTAAACACGGCGCTGCCCTTGTCTGTCAGGAAAAGCCCAGCAATATAATTGCCCCACTGCTTGAACAGAAACGTCTGGAGGAAGAGAGACTTCTCTTCAGGGTCAGCAATATACTTGTCGGCAAGCAAGGTTTTGGTCTGTTCCAATGGTGTCATCTCTTGCTCGGGCTCATCTTCTGAGGTCGCGTGCTCTCCCGAGTTGCCGGGCGATGCTAAGGACCCAGTCCTTCCCGCTTCTATGGAGGACGACAGAGCATGGTTTACCCACAGCTCCTTTAACCGCTCGATTATCCACATTCTGGCGAGTGTGCTGGGGACTTCGCCGAACTCGCGAGCCAGGACCTGGAGTTGCCTCGCCTTCTCCAACGGGAGGTTCACCCGCAGCTTGATTGAATCGTCGTTCTCATTCTCGCCAATGAGGCCATTGCCTGCTGCATCTTCGCCTGTTTCAAGAATGTCGCTTCCGTAGTTCTTCCTGAGGGTCGCCATGATACTCTCGTACATATAGCGATCAATCTTGTCAGCCCCTATCTCGAGTTGCTCATGAGTGTTGTTCTTGTGCTTCGGGTATCTGCCAGCTTCCCCGGCATCCGGCCTTTCAAACGGGATCTTGTCCTTTCGGCTCCTTCTGAACATGGCGACCTCGATTGCTTTTGCTGTTCTGTCTTATGCTCCTCGGAGCACTATGCTAGCAAATCGGGCCTTGATTTGCGACCCTTGGCCTGAGAGTGGACCGTGCGCGGCATCAAACGCTGTGCTGGGATAGACGCCAGGAAAAGTCACCGCTGACGATCCACAACCTGCTGATAGACCAGACGCCTGGGCTGGTTGACGGCTATTCGCATCTGGACTATGCTTGTACGGTTTCTGTCGGAGAGAGCGCTAGAGGAGGTGCATGGTAATGTCCAGGAACCTGATTACCGGCGGGCTTGGATACGTGGGCAGCAATCTCGCCAGGCATTTGCTGAAGAGGGATGAGGAGGTGGTTATTTTTGACCGATCGTCTGACTCTGGGTCAATAGGGGATATCAGGGGTGATGTGGAGATCGTTCAGGGGGAACTTGGCAACCTGTCGCAGGTGCTGAACGTGGTGGCAGCGGGCAAGATAGAATACATCTATCATCTGGGTGCTATGATCAGTATGCCCGCAGAGGCAAACCCATGGGCCGCGTATGATACCAATGCCAATGGCACCTATCATGTGCTTGAGGCAGCACGGTTGTTCAACGTCAAGGGTGTCGTCTTCCCGAGCGGCATAGCGACATATGGCCGTGGGTCTCCGAAGGTTGTGAGCCAAGATGTGTTTCAGTCGAATCCTTCTCAGATGTACGCAGCAACCAAGATCTTCGGTGAGCGGCTTGGAGAATACTACCATCACAGGTTCGGGGTCAATTTCCGTTGCCCCAGCTTCCCGGCCTTTTGTGGGCCAGGGCGACGCGAAGGGCTCGCGGCATACGCCAGCACGATGGTTCAGGATCCTGCCATGGGAAGGCCATGCAGACTGCCGATAGATGAAGGGGGCCAGTTACCTTTCATCTATGTCAAGGATGTCGTTCGTTGTCTTAGCCTCTTGAAGGATATTGGCGAGGAGAGGCTCCACCGCCGCGTCTACAGTGTACAAGGGTTCTCCATGCCAGCACGTGAGATGGCTGATACCGTGCGTAAGCATATGCCTGGGGCGCACATTGAGTTCCTGGCGGATGAGACCGTGGTGAGACTAGTTCGGGATATGCCCAAGGAAGTGGATGACACGAGGGCCCGAGAAGACTGGGGCTGGGTGCCAGAATACGATTGGGATAGGACAGTGCAGGACTTCATTACTGAAATCAAATCTCATCCCGAGTTGTATGGATAGCTTTTCTGAAAGGAGCAAGAGATGCGGGACAAGAAGAGACTCCGCCTAGTAACACTCAGCGAGAACACGGCTAAGTGGCTGTGGCTACTGGGAGAATGGGGGTGGAGCATCCTGGTGGAGATCGATGGCCTCAGACTTCTGTTTGATACTGGGCTCAGTTTCTCCGCAGCGCACAACGCAGATGCCATGGGCGTAGACCTCGCCGACGTTGACAAGATGGCTCTGAGCCACGGACACGTGGACCATACGGGGGGCTTGCGTGATGTTCTAGAGAGAATGCGTCTCACGGTGGGTCACTCGAATTTCTTGGAGAAGAGGCATGGAGTGATAGAGGTGATTGCACACCCCGAAGTGTGGGGTCCGAAGTTCATCAAACACCCCGGCGAGGAAGAGTACAGCTTCCGCGGCATACCGTTTGGAAAAGGCGAGTTGGAGGGAAGGCAGGGCGCCCGCTTCATTGAGAGCAGGGGACCCGTTTGGATCACTGACAATATGGTATGGAGTGGCGAGATCCCGATGCTCAATGACTATGAGAAGATTGTCGGTATCTGCTATCTCCAGCGGAAAGACAAGCATGTCGGTGACGGTGATGGATTCATACCCGATCCGCTTGAGGATGATGCCGCCCTTTACATAAAGACCGACTTGGGGCTGGTAATCGTCGTGGGATGTGCCCATCGCGGGATCATCAACACAATTCACCATGCCCAGTCGGTTACTGGCATGGAGAAGGTGCACATGGTTGTAGGGGGGACGCACCTCGTAAACGCCTCCGATTACCAGATGGAGTCGACGATCCGGGAGTTGAAGAAGATCGCTGTGGATAGGGTGGGTGTGTCCCATTGCACCGGCCTGGAGTCATCCATCAAGCTAGCTACAGGATTGGGCATGGATACCTTCTTCTTCAACAACGCTGGCAACGTCATCACACTGCCGTAGGACGGCGTTTCTGCGTGGCGACCTGATCATACGTGGGAATTAGCGGGCCTGACCTTGGTCAATGCGTGATCGATGTCCGCTCAATGGTTGCCTCTGCGTATGTCTTCCTGAGCGCCTGCGTGACTGCGCCAGGTAGCTCTGACACATGAGAAATAACCCGCCGTTGCCCCTACCGTAGAGGTCGTTCGACCCGGCTGTTACAGATATGGTGGTACCATCTACGCGTGCGTTGTGATACTGCTCCAACGCTTGCCTGACTACGTATTTGTCGTTGGGACGGCCGTCGGTGAAATGGATTATGAGTTTTGTTCGTGTACGTGACTACCTCATGCCAGACTCTGGGATAGAGGGGTGTCAGGGCTTCCCAAAAGACCCACGCCGTCATGCCGACCTTGGTCAAGTGAGAGCGGATGGAAGCCGACACATCGAGCAGGAGGATTACGGCTAGCGACGGTCTGGTCTTCTTTTCTCGAATCTTGAACACCGTTTTCTTTTCCACCCCTACCTTCGAGAGCCTTCTCCCATCAGGCTTGCCGTTATCGAGCCCGTGTCTTCACCTTGACTCTGGCGTGTGAAGCTGAGAGAACATATGGCGTACCTGTTCTGTCTCCCTGGACACCTTAGACTTCGCCTTGTTGTAGGACGTGAGGTTGAGGGAAGCATTCCCGATCTTGGTGACACTGGCCCTGACACCTATTTCGTTGAGCTCTCAGGTGAATCTCGTGAGACGGTCTCCTGACTGCCCTCGTGCGTCACGCAGACGCGCACAGATGCCCGGTGCCTCGACAGTCTGAACGAGCACCCAAGTTCGCTACTACGCTGCCGTGGCTGCTTGGTGTGTCGTTTACGGTTCACCTACACAAGCCGCTGGCCTGCGTGGTCTCATTGAAGGTAGGAATAGCTTGGTGTAGAATTAGGCCAAATCCGGTAGGCGAATATGGAAAATCGGAAGTGCAAAGGAATGAGGGATTTCCTTCCTGACGATATGGTGCGCTTCCGCCATATCGAGGACGTCTTTCGTGCCTGCTGCTGCAAGTATGACTATCGAGAGGTGAGAACACCGACGCTTGAGTACCTACATCTCTTTACGGCCGTAGGAACTCTTACGCCGAGCATGCTGGGCAAAGTGTACTCCTTTCTCGATTGGGATGGCTGGAGTGGGGAGAGAGTTGTTCTGCGGCCGGATGGCACTATTCCTGTCGCTAGGCTCTATGTGGAGAACCTGAGCGAGTATGAGCAAGCCAAGCTATTCTACGTCAGCAATAGCTTTGTTTTTGAGGGAACCGGCAGGAAGGATAGAGAGCGCTGGCAGTGTGGTGCTGAGTTCATAGGTGGCGTCAAGCTGGTAGCGGATGCGGAGGCCATATCACTAGCCGTTGAGGTGTTGAGTAGACTGGGTCTGAGCGATGTCAGGCTGCAATTGTCGCACGCTGGCCTAGTCAAGGCACTGATCATGGAGTTAGACCTCGGAACCGGCGAGGAGGCCAAGGTGACCGCACGCATCCTGGATGGAGACTGGGAAGCGCTGTCTGAAGCGAAGTCAACTAGGGATGATCTGGATAGGTTTCTATCTCCTCTGCTCAACTTGAAAGGGAAGTCAGGGAGTTTCCTGCGAAACGTGAGAGCTTTGTCTGCTGCGGCTTCCGCAAGCTTCAAGTCGAGTCTGGATGATTTCATAGGCATCGCTACTTTGCTGGATGACTTGGACTGCGACTACGAGATCGATATTACGGCTATACGCAGTTTCGAGTACTATACGGGGGTCTGCTTTCGGTTGTTATGCGATGGTGAGACAATAGGTGGGGGTGGAAGATACGATGATTTGATTACGCTCATGAGTGAGAAGACGGCTCGTGCTTGTGGGTTCGCTCTCTACATCGACCCCATAATGAGGTTGTTGTCGTATGAAGGAGGGGAGGGGTCCAGAGTCCTGATTGTGGGAGAACAACCGGTCCCGGAAACGATAAGGTTGTGCTTCACGCTTGCTCAGTCTCTTCGCGATATGGACTGTGTGGCAACAGTTGACTTTCAGAGACGGGAAACGTCAGGCTATCGTTGGGTTGTCTCGGTTTCGGGAGAGGGTGTCCCTCGCTTCGCCGTCACTAACTTGGAGCGGAAAGAACAACGAAATGTGTCCTCTGCGGCGGCAGTTGTCAGTATTGTGAGCGGGTAGATTATATCCGTGAGGTATCCATCCGACTCTGTCAGGCTTGCCCTTCCCAAAGGTAGGCTTCTGTCGCCTACGGCTGAGTTGCTGAACGGTATAGGGTTGAGCTTCGAGGAATACGACAGTGGGGCGAGACGGTATCGCCTTCAATCACCAAGGTATCCTTTTCTCTCGGCCAAGGTCCTCCAGGAAAGGGATGTCTGTGTGCAGGTGGCCGTAGGCAACTACGATCTGGGCATATGCGGGTCGGACTGGATTGAGGAGCTTCAGGCGGGCTATCCTGCAAGCACTCTGGTGAAACTGCTCGGCTTTGACTACGGCGAGGGCAGTCTATATCTCGTGGCTGGCTGTCACTCAGGGATATCCGATGTCAGCGATCTTGCCTCCAGGCCAAGTGCCTGGCGCATCGTGAGCGAGTATGCCAATCTGGCTCAAGCACTCGCTTCGAAGCTGAGATTAAGGAGCTACAGGGTTTTTCCAGTATGGGGAGCGTCGGCGGCCTACCTTCCAGAAGATGCCGACCTCGCCGTGCTGTGGGCAAGGAATGAGAAAGAGATAGAATCCCAGGGCTTGTGCGCCCTTATGGAGTTGTTCCCAGTGCAGGCCTTTCTCATTGCCAACCAGAACCATTTGGAGAAGAGGGATGTCAGCCCAATACTGGATTGTTTCGGACCCTGCACTGTGTCTAAACGCCGAGATGTTTTGGCAGGTGGACTGAGTGTGGCGGCGAGGCCGGCGGTTTCCTCTCCTCGAGGGCAGGAGAAAGTAGTCAGGCTAGCTCTGCCTGACGGGCATCAGAAGGCGCCCACCTCCCAGTTTCTGGAACGAGCCGGGCTTAAGATAGAGGGGTATGCGGGCAAGACATTGGAGCGGTGCCTTTCGGCTGACATCAGGTGGATGAGTATCAAGGTCATCCGGCCTCAGGATATGCCCCTGCACGTGGCCAACGGCCATTTCGATCTGGCGATCACCGGAAGAGACTGGCTATTGGAGCATCTGTATCGTTTTCCTTCGAGCCCGGTGACGGAGTTGCTTGATCTAGGCTTCGGCAAAGTCAAGATTGTGGCGGCGCTGGCCGAGGAGACACCGGCGGCCACTATCGATGACCTGAGGGGACTTGTCCAAACCGGCACGCTCAGTCCTCTTAGAGTGGCCTCGGAATATGTGAGCATCGCTGACAAATACCTCCGGGACAATCATATCAGCTCGTACAAGCTGATACCGACATGGGGAGCGAGTGAGGCTTTCTTGCCCGAAGACGCTGACCTGCTCATAGACAACACCCAGACGGGAAAGACATTGGCTGAACATGACCTGAGGGTCATTGATGTTCTCTTGAGATCATCAGCCTGTTTGGTCGGAAACACACATAGCATTGGCTCTCCTGACAAGAGGGAAAGGATGGAATCTGTCGTGACTATGTTGCAGAGGGGGTTGGAGTGAGAAGGGTCGAAGGGTTCAGCAAGGCGAGACCGCTGCTGGTCAGAGAGAACTCGCTGGAGTCGCTCTGTGCCTCACCAGAGCTCGCGGCACGGATAAGACTCACCTTCGGCGAGGAGCTTTCTCCCCAGGAGGTGGTTGGAAGGATCGTGGGCGATGTACGTAATAGGGGCGACAAGAGCCTTTTCGACTACGTGAAGAAGCTGGATGGTGTCGATCTAGGCTCGCTTGAGGTATCCAAGAGAGAGATCTCGGCAGCCTATGATGCAGTAGACGACGAACTCATTTCAGCACTCCGACTAGCGGCCAGGAGAATAAGGAATTTTCACGTCGCCTGCAAAGGTAAGAGTGGCATTGTGTTTCTCAGTGAATTCCTGGGGAAGAAGGTTGGACCGTTGGATAGGGTGGGGATATACGTGCCCGGCGGCACTGCTGCCTATCCCTCCACAGTGCTGATGACTGCCATTCCAGCCCGGGTAGCTGGAGTGGAGGAAATTATCATGGTCTCACCGGCTGGCAGAAACGGTAGTGTCGCTGCTCCCTCGCTGGTAGCAGCGGATATCGCGGGGGTCCAGCGTGTCTTCAAAATTGGTGGGGCTCAGGCGATCGCTGCCTTGGCGTTCGGCACGGAGTCGGTGCCCAGAGTGGACAAGGTCTGTGGGCCCGGCAACGTGTTCGTGACTCTGGCCAAGAGGATGGTCTACGGCTCTGTAGCCATTGATGGTCTTGAGGGGCCCAGCGAGATCGTGATTGTGGCCGACGAGACGGCTAACCCTGCTTTCTGTGCTGCCGACCTTTTGGCTCAGGCCGAGCATGACCCGCTTGCCTCCGTCGTGATGATTACTACTTCCTCTGGCTTGGCTGACAGAGTCGAAGCAGAGATCGGTGCGCAATTGGCTGGACTTGAAAGGCGTTCTGTGATCAGCGAGGTAGTGGGCAAAGGGATAATCGCGCTGGTAGATGATGTCGGTGAAGCTATCGAGTTGGTGAACATTTTTGCGCCAGAGCATGTTTCGCTGATGGTATCCGGGGCTTCTGCCCTCGTGCCCAGGATCCGCCACGCCGGTTGTATTTTCGTTGGTGATGATTCGCCCGTGGTTCTGGGCGACTACGTTGATGGTCCCAGCCATGTGTTGCCTACAGGGGGCAGTGCCCGGTTCAGTTCACCCTTGGGCGTTGGGGATTTCCTGAAATCCTCCAATATTGCCGCTCTAGACAGAGCCACCATGCGAGAGTTGGCTCAGGCGGCTATTGTGATAGCCAGGGCTGAAGGTCTGAGTGCGCACGCCCGGGCGATAGAGGTGAGGCTGAGCGGAGGCCAGGCAGAGGCAAACGAGAGAAGCTGAGCAGACATGATGGATATGGAAGAGCTGATAAGACCTGGCTTGGCGGCAATGGAAGGGTATGCTGCCATAGAACCAATACAAGTCCTGGAGGAACGCGTTGGGAAGAGGATCGTGAAACTTGACGGAAATGAGAACCCTTATGCCTGCAGTCCAAAGGTCTATCAAGCATTGGCCAACTACTCTTACTATCACATCTACCCTGATCCGTCGCAGGGGGTCTTGAGAGAAGCCCTGGAGCAATACACTGGATTGGCCCGCGAACACATAGTTTGTGGCAACGGAAGCGACGAACTCATTGATCTTGTGCTCAGACTCTTCCTGAAACATGGAGATGAGGTCATCAGTTGTCCCCCTACGTTCGGCATGTATCCTTTCTGCACAGCTGTCTGCGGGGGCGAACTAGTCAATGTCCCCAGGAAGGATGACTTCGGGATCGACGTGCCTGCTATAGAGAAAGCCCTGAGCGATAAGACAAAGGTTATCCTCGTTGCCTCGCCCAACAACCCTACCGGCACCACGGTTACCGAACGACAGGTCCTGGAGATTGTCGAGATGGGGAGAATCGTGCTGGTGGACGAAGCCTATTTCGAATTCAGCAATATGACGGTGGGGGAATGCGTGCCCCAGTACCAGAACCTGATAGTGTTGCGTACTTTCAGCAAGTGGGCAGGACTAGCTGGCTTGAGGGTAGGCTACGGGATTTGCCCGGTGGATATTGCCAGACACCTGCTGAAGGTCAAGCCACCGTATAACGTCAATGTGGCAGCAGAGGCCGCTGTCCTGGCCTCTCTGGCAGATTTGGAGTATCTGCGTGACAACATCGCAAAGATCGTCGCCGAAAGGGAGAGACTGTTTGCCAAGCTTAATGAGCTCGAATGGTTGAAGCCATATTCGTCGGAGGCCAATTTCATACTTTGCTCGGTACGTAGCGGGTCTGGCGACAGCAGGGAATGTCCTGCCAAGCGGGTCTGGCGTCGATTGAGTGAAGAAGGCATCTTCGTCCGCTATTACAGCAGCCCGGGATTGGAGAACTGTCTGCGAATTAGCGTAGGCAGGCCCGAGGACACCGATATCTTGCTTGAGACCTTGAAAGGAATGGACTAGGTTTTGTTTGCGCCCCCGCTAATGGGGCGTTAGGGTCAGGCCCTATCCGATCATCCGGGAGGGTGGAGCGGTGGGGTAGTCTCTGAAGGAGGTTAATCATGGCCAACAGGAGAGCAAGAGTAGTCCGTGAGACTGCTGAGACAGATGTTAAGGTGGAGTTTACTGTTGACGGCAGCGGGCAATTCGAGATCAGTACAGGCATCAGGATGTTCGACCATTTGCTGGCCCAACTGGCTCGGCATGGGGTATTTGACATAACGATTTCTGCTTCTGGTGAAGACCAACACCATGTGGTGGAGGATGTGGGCATCTCTCTGGGGAAAGCCTTCAACCAGGCGTTGGGAAAGAAGCAGGGGATTGTGCGGATGGCACATGCTGTTGTTCCCATGGATGAAGCGTTGTCTGAGGTGGCTGTTGATGTTGGGGGCAGGGCCTACAGCGTCATAGAAGTATGTTTTGACGGTGCCTCTATAGGAGACATGGAAGCGGACATGGTGCGGCATTTCCTCAGTTCGCTCGCCGCGGAAGCGAGGATTAACCTGTACGCCAGTACTGCCACTGGCATCAACGACCACCACAAGGTCGAGTCATTGTTCAAGGCTCTGGGTCGGGCTCTGGATTCGGCCACACTGGTTGATGAGAGGCTCCGTGGCAAGGTTCCCAGCACCAAAGACGTCATGGAGAGCTAGAAGGCTGGGCAAGCGTATTGTCGTCGCCGTTGTGGCGGACGCAGCGTCACTCTTCAGTCCGCCACAGGAGAAGAGACCACTCTGTGGATGTCGCTGGGTGACAGCGGCAGCACTGGTGGTGCGTTTGGATGGCCAGACAGGCAGGGGGTTTTTCACTTCTACGTAGCTGGCGTTGCTGCCTGCTATGTCTGGTTGGAGAGCGTACTTCACCTTATCTTTGGCAGTTCAATAGATGGTTTGCCACCCTGGTTCACAGGCCCACCGCAAAACATCAATCTATCGCCGTAATGTCTCCTTGTCAGCCTTCATGAGAGGATGATCGAGAACCACAGGCTCTCTCTGTGTTCGATTCTAGCATAACACTGGCGGGGCATGGCAGTCATATGGACCTGGCAAGCCAACGTTCATCGGCATGTATTGGGAGGGAGGGCAGCAGGTGTTATAATCGGAGTGCCAGAAGGAGGTGGATAGTGTGAAAAGGGTTGGTGTCCTGACCAGTGGTGGTGATGCACCGGGAATGAATGCGTGCGTCAGGGCCGTCGTCCGTTGCGGAGTGAAGGAGAGGTTGGAGGTAGTGGGAATTCGGCGGGGCTATGCTGGATTGCTGGAAGGAGATTGGGTCAAGCTTGGGCCCAGGTCGGTAGCCAACATCATCCATCGTGGGGGCACTTTTCTGGAGACCGCTCGTTGCGAGGAAATGAAAACCGCGGGGGGTATAGAGAAGGCGTTACAGGTCTTGCGACGGGACAACATCGGGGGTTTGATAGTCATCGGTGGTGATGGGACGTTCCGTGGTGCTGTAGCCATCGCTGAGACAGGAGACACCAGTGTGATTGGGGTGCCCGGGACAATAGACAACGATGTGTATGGCACTGACTATGCCATTGGCTTCGATACGGCCACAAATACCGCTCTAGAAGCCATAGACAGGATAAGAGATACTGCAGGGTCGTTGCAGCGCCCTTTCTTCATTGAAGTAATGGGCAAGGAGCGAGGTTTCATTGCGCTACACGTTGGTATCGCGGGAGGGGCTGAGCAGATACTTATTCCCGAGGTAGAGACAAAGATTGAGGAGCTGTGTCTTGACATAAGGCGCGGCCTGAAGAGGGGCAAGAAATCGAGCATCGTAATAGTCGCCGAAGGTGATGAGGCGGGTGGCGTGTTTCAGATTGCCCAGCAGGTCTGGGAGAGGTTGAGATTGGACTACCGCATCTGCGTTTTGGGGCATATTCAGAGAGGTGGTCCGCCTACCGCCAGGGATCGGGTTCTGGCCAGTAAACTGGGAGCGGCGGCTATTGATGCCTTGGTGAAAGGCCAGTCAGGCTATATGGTGGGAGAATTGAAGGGGGAGATAGCCCTTACTCCCTTGAGAGAGACTTGGGAGAAGAGGAAAGAGCTGGATAGGGGATTGGTGGAGCTTGTTAGAATACTGGCGGCCTGAAAGGACTCAAGAGAATGAGAAGGCTATCCGTCGGCAAGGCAAGGGGCTTGCAGCAACTGGCTAATGCCCGGGGGATTCTCGGGATGTGTGCTCTGGATCATAGGGGTTCGCTGGTGAGCATGCTGAGCGAGAAGCATCCAGGGGATGTTGGCTACCAGGTGATGGTTGAGTTCAAGCTGGATCTTTGTCAGATCCTGGCTCCCCACGCCAGTGCTATTCTGCTTGACCCTGTCTACGGTGCTGCCAAAGCGATTGCCGGCGGAGTCCTACCCGGGGATACTGGCCTACTGGTTAGCCTGGAAGCTACCGGCTATTCTGGCGAGGCAGAGGCAAGGGTTACTGATCTGCTGACGGACTGGAGCGTGGGAAAGATAAAGAAGATGGGGGCCACTGGGGTGAAGCTTCTACTGTACTACCGTCCTGATGCTGACGTTGCCAGCAGGCAACTAAGTCTCGTCAGACACGTAGCTGATGATTGTCAGAACATGGACATACCTTTCGTGCTCGAGCCTGTAAGCTATAGGGTGGGAAGAGTGGAGGCTGATCCTCAGAGCTTCGCTGCTGCTAAACCGCGTCTAGTCATAGAAACAGCGAAGCAAGTGACGACCCTTCCTATCGATGTGCTCAAGGCTGAGTTTCCTGCGGACCTGAGATACGAAAAGGACCATGACCGACTGCTGGATCTCTGCCACCAGCTTGATGAAGCCAGCCAGGTGCCCTGGGTCATTCTGAGCGGCGGCGTGGACTTCGATCTTTTCTATCGGCAAGTTGAGATAGCCTGTCAGGCAGGGGCCTCGGGATTCCTGGCTGGGCGCGCTTTGTGGCAGGAGGCTACTGCGATCATATCTCGAAGTGAGCGGTTGAAGTTCCTTGAGACTACGGTGGTTGAGAGGCTGGAAGTCCTGACCGAGCTGGCAAACACCCATGGTGTTCCTTGGCACACGAAGTTTGAGCCGGCTGAGGTAGACGAGCGCTGGTATGGCTCCTATTGAAGAGCATTCACCAGCCGGAGAGGAGTTGTGCTAACAGCCTCGGTCATGGTGACTAGGATGACTTCAAGTGGCGTGCCGATATGGCAATTGCCTCGAATAGCTGCTGAGAGGGAAGGGCGTAGGCAGTTCTTATTCTGGCATATGAGTGTTTCGGCTCTGGGATCACGAGGATACTCTGTTTGAGAGCGCCGGCGTCAGCCTGCAGGAGTCTGTCCTTCAAGCTGTAGTCGAAGTTCAGGCTCTGAGCTAGGGCTTTGTCTCCTTTCCATTCAATATCGACGACCCTGCCCCACAATGGAGGCTTCTTCTTTCTATGCAGTTGCGTCTTCCCGAAGCTTCGGCTTCCCAGCAGGTTGGGGGTCTTCACTAGATAGTCTAGGTGGTATGTCACTCCATATTGGCTGGCTATGCTAATTACATTGATGGCGTCGATATTCTTATCTTCTAGTTCTATGATTCCCTCGGATCTCTGCCCAGACGAACGGCTCAGGCCTATCTTCTCCTTTGGGCTCCCTTTGTCTGCCAGGCGGGCCCTTACACCTATTGCATGCAGATGCTGGCAAAGCTCTTCTCTCTTCAGCGGACCAGCCTTCTGCCTCTTCCTCAGAGCCAGAGGCAGACCAATTCCCACTAGGACAGCCATTACGATGCCAGCAACGCTACTCCAATCCATTCCTGCCACTACCTGAGATATGTTGATCTGCCTGGAGTCCCGTGATCAGATAGGTCGCCCGGTGAACAGCTGGTAGATCTTGGTGTACCGCTCTGTTGTGGCTTCAATTACGTCTGATGGCAGAGTGGGAGCTGGCGGCTCCTTGTTCCAGCCAGAAGATGAGAGCCAATCGCGAACTGGCTGCTTGTCAAAGCTGGGCTGAGAATGACCGATTTCATACTGGCTGGCGCTCCAGAAGCGACTTGAATCGGGAGTCAATAGCTCGTCGATAAGCGCCAGTTTGCCGTCCATAAGGCCGAACTCGAACTTGGTGTCGGCAATCATTATGCCGCAACTCTGGGCGTAGCGCTGAGCATATTGGTAGATCAGGAGGCTTTTCTCTTCCAGGTCAGGCATCAGGCCTTCTATGCCGAGCGTCTGTATGTCTTCATCGGTTAGAGGACGGTCGTGCTCAGTCTCGCTCTTGGTGGTTGGAGTGAATACTGCCTGTGGCAATTTCTGGCTTTCCTTCATGCCTGCGGGCAAGCTTGCCTTGCTGACAGCGCCAGTCTCCCTGTATTCTGTCCACGCGGAACCCGAGAGGTAGCCACGGACAACGCACTCCACGGGGATTCGCTCTGCTTTGGCTACCACCATAGAGCGGCCAGCAAGATGGCCAGGCAAGTCTCCGGGGCAGCCTGACCAAGCCGTCACTTCACCTAGATCCGCCTTGTCCTCGACTACCTTGATGAGGTGGTTGGGCATCAAGTGAGACGTCCTGCTGAACCAGAAGGCTGAGATCTGATTCAGAACCCTCCCTTTTTCGGGGATTCCGCAGGGAAGGACGACATCGAATGCGGATATGCGGTCTGTGGACACTATGAGAAGCCTATCGCCGAGGTCGTAGACGTCCCGCACCTTGCCACGCCGGAACAATGGAATCGGTAGGCTTGTTTCTAGTAGAATGGCCATGAGTTAGTAAGATTATAAAGCATGTACAAGCCTCTGGAAAAGAGAGGCCGAGGCACCTTGGGCAGGACTAGAGGGCGCGAGGAGCTAGCTCGCCTGGTGACAGCTTGGTCTCGTCTCCGTGTCCAGAGTCAGCTGTTCTCCCGCCCAGTCCTATCCTGTCGAAGATGTCACCTACGTGTCTTAAGTGGTAATTGTGGTCGAACAGGGATTCCAGCTCAGCCTCTGATAGGTGGCCTGTTACTCTGCCATCTGTTTTGAGCAGCGTGAGGAGACCCTTCTTCTTCTCCCAAGCCTTCATAGCATTGTCCTGTACTATCTTGTAGGCATCCTCTCGACTCACGCCTTTGTCTATCAGTGCCAGCAGCACTCTCTGGGACGAGACCAGACCTCGAGTGAGGTCGAGGTTACGACGCATGTTCTCAGGGTAAACCCTGAGTCCTTTCATCACGACGGTGAACAGAGACAGGGCATAGTCCATTAGCAGGCAGGAGTCGGGCAACAGAATGCGCTCCGTAGACGAGTGGCTGATGTCGCGCTCATGCCATAGTGCGATATTCTCCATTGAAGCGAGGGCGTGTCCTCTCATCAACCTGGCAAGTCCACAGATGCGCTCGCACAATTCCGGGTTTCTCTTATGAGGCATCGCCGAAGAGCCTGTTTGACCCGCTTCAAAAGGCTCTTCAGCTTCTAGGATCTCTGTTCTTTGAAGACTCCTGATCTCCGTGGCGTATCTCTCCAGGGAACCGGCAATAATGGCTAGCGTAGTCACGAACTGGGCGTGACGGTCGCGCTGTATTATCTGGCTAGATATTGGGACGGGGGAAAGGCCCAGTTCCGTGCACGCTCTCTCTTCGACTTCAAGAGGTACAGTGGCATGAGTACCTACTGCCCCGGATATCTTGCCCACTGAGATAGTCTCTTTGGCTTCAACCAGCCGGTGGGCATTACGCTTCATCTCCTGAGCCCATAGAGCTAGCTTCAGGCCGAAAGTGGTCGGCTCGGCATGAACGCCGTGGGTTCGACCGATCATGAGCGTGTACTTGTGCTCGACAGCCTTGCTCTCCAACACAGCGACGAGCTCGGCGACATCCTTCTCCAGGATCCTAGCGGCGTCTCTTAGCTGGAGACCCAGGGCGGTATCCATGATGTCTGAGGAAGTAAGCCCCAAATGAATGAAGCGCGATTCGTTACCCAGACTCTCAGCTACCGAATTTAGAAACGCCGTCATGTCGTGATGGGTTACACTGAGGAACTCGGCGATCCGGTTCAAATCATAGGTGGCATTCCTTATTGTGGCTATGGCTTCCTGGGGGATTCTGCCCACCTGCGCCCATGCGTCGCAAACAGCTACCTCGACTCTGAGCCACTGATCGAACTTGTTCTTCTCGGACCATATGTCCCGCATTTGTGGCCTGGAGTATCTCTCGATCATCCTACTTGTCAGCCAGTTCCGCTTTGTATTTACGATACGCCTGTCTCACTGCCTCATGCTTCATGCCCAGAATCTGGGCGGCGAGTAAGGCGGCATTCTTGGCGCCGCTTGTGCCAATGCCAACACAAGCGACAGGCACTCCTGCAGGCATCTGGGCTATAGACAGCAGTGCGTCTACACCCCTCAAGTCGCTGGTGGGCAGGGGCACACCAATAACCGGCACGGTTGTCCAGGCGGCAAGAACCCCCGGGAGATGGGCTGCCCCGCCAGCAGCAGCGATGATGATCTCGTATCCTTGTTCTTGTGCTTTCAGTCCGTACTGTCTCACCTTTTCAGGGTTCCTATGTGCTGAGAGGATCGAGACCTCGTACTCAATGCCCAGTTGGTCTAGCATGGCTAGGGCAGGCTTGACTACTTCTGCATCTGACTTGCTACCTATCGCGATCCCTACTTGTGCCACCTAGCTTATCTCCCTCAGGGCGATATCTCTGCGATAGTGACAACCCTCGAATCGAATACTAGGCAGATTGCGGTAGACTCTCGCTCGGGCTTCGGCCATGTCTTTGCCGACACTAACGAGGGTAAGCACCCGCCCTCCGTTGGTACGGACCTGGCCATCATCGCCCAACCTTGTTCCGGCGTGGAAAACTAGCAGATCCTCATCTAGGTTGTCAAAACCCTTGATAGGGTAGCCCGTCTCGTACTTGCCTGGATAGCCAGCTGAAGCCATGACTACGCCCACGCAGGCGTTGGCGGTCCATTTCATTGTCAGCTGCTCGAGCTTGCCTTGAATCACGGCTAGGAGTATCTCCACTAAGTCAGTTGACAGGAGTGGTAAGATGACTTGTGTCTCGGGGTCGCCGAAGCGGGCATTGAATTCCAGCGCTAACAACTCACTATCAGTGACCATCAACCCGGCGTAGATGACACCTTTATAGGGGGTTCCCTCTCTGGCCATCGCCCTCACTGCCGGTAGCAGGACACTGTTAGTGGCCTTCTCAACAAACTCAGCGGAGAAGAACCCTGGTGGGCTGTAGCTTCCCATACCCCCTGTGTTGGGTCCTTGATCCCCATCCCAGATCTTCTTGTAGTCGCAGGCGGGAACCATGGGCGACACAATCTGGCTGTCAGTAAAAGCTATGAGGCTTACTTCTTGTCCGGTAACCCATTCGTCAATTATCACCTTGTCTCCTGCGGAGCCAAATGCCTTGGCATCCATGATTTCAGTGAGGGCTTCGTCTGCCTCACGCACGGAGTTGGCGATAACCGTGCCTTTGCCTGCAGCCAGGCCATCTGCCTTGACTACAATGGGTGGCTGCTGCTGTCTCACATATTCGCGGGCTTCCAGATAGGAAGAGAAAACAGCGCCTTTGGGGCAAGGAATGCCGTTCCTCTCCATCAACTCCCTGGCGAAGACCTTGCTTGATTCTAGCCGCGCCGCTGCCTTCGTAGGCCCGAATGTCGGGATAGCCAGATTATCGAAGTGGTCTACTATGCCCGAAGCCAAGGGAACTTCAGGGCCCACGACGGCCAGGTCGATGCCTTTGTCTACTGCTGCCTTTCCCAGACCCTCCATATCTGTGGCATTGAGGTCGACGTTCTCAGCGATCAGTGCTGTGCCGGCATTGCCCGGGGCAACGTAGATCTTCCCGACTCTAGGACTGTGGGCTATCTTCCACGCGAGAGCATGTTCCCTGCCACCTCCACCGATAATCATGATATTCAATGGCTACTGTCCTCTACAGGTCTTGACGGAGCGTCTCCAGGCCATCTCCCATCTCCCGGTGTTCATTGTCTGTCTCTTCAAACGAGTACTCCGTCTCTTTCCTTCACTCCCATTCTATGGTAGCTGGTGGCTTGCTCGTAATATCATAGACCACCCTATTGATGTTGGGTACCTCGTTGACTATGCGGCTGGATATTCTATCTAGGAGTTCGTAAGGCAATCTGGTCCACTCGGCGGTCATAGCATCGTTGCTGTTTATTGCCCTGACTGCTATGAGGTAGCCGTAGGTTCTGTAGTCGCCCTTGACACCGACGCTCTTGACGTCAGTGAGCACAGCGAAGCTCTGCCACAGGTGACGGTAGAGCTTGGCCCGTTTGATCTCATTCATGACAATCCAGTCTGCAGCCCGAAGGATCTCCAATCGCTCCTTGGTCACCTCCCCGATGACGCGAATTGACAGACCCGGGCCTGGGAATGGCTGCCGCCAGATCATGTCTTCAGGCAGGCCCAGAGCTGATCCTACCTCTCTGACCTCGTCTTTGAACAAGTATCTCAGGGGCTCGATGAGGCTGAGTTTCATCTTGCTCGGTAGACCACCGACGTTGTGGTGGCTCTTTATCCTGGCTGAGGCTTTGCTCTCAGTGCCACCGCTGCTCTCAATCACGTCGGGATAGACGGTGCCCTGTGCGAGGAAGTCGACTTTGCCCAGCTTGGCTGCTGCCTCCTCAAACACTCTGATGAATTCTTTTCCTATCACGTTTCGCTTCTTTTCTGGATCGACCACACCATGCAGTCGCTTCAGAAACCTCTCGCTGGCATCTATATAGGCGATATTCATCTTGAGATTGCGTTGGAATGTGTTGAGTACTCTTTCCGGCTCTTCACGTCGCAGCAGTCCGTTGTTGATGAAGAAACAGGTCAAGTTGTCACCAATGGCATGATGCACAAGCGTGGCAGTCACTGCCGAATCGACACCGCCGGAAAGAGCACAAATGACTCTTCCTTGCCCTACTTGTTTCTTGATATTGGCTGTGCTGTCGTCTATGAATCTGGCTGGAGTCCAGTTACCTTGGCAGCCGCACACTCGATACGCGAAGTTCTCGAATATCTGCTTCCCGTGCGGCGTGTGCACTACCTCAGGGTGAAACTGGAGCCCGAAAATGTTCTCGTCGTTGCCTATGACCGCAAGCGGCGAATTCTCAGTGTAGGCCAACGACTTGAAGCCGGGGGGCATCTCTACTACCTGGTCGCCATGGCTCATCCATACCGGGAGAGACGCAGGCAGGCCGACGAAAAGAGGACAGTCCTCACTGCTCAGGTGCAAGATAGCATGGCCATATTCATGTTTCTTTCCAGGTGACACTCGACCGCCCAGTTGATGGGCGATAGCGTGCATGCCGTAGCAGATCCCCATCACGGGCAGATGTCTTTCATAGATGTATGTCGGGGCCAAGGGAGACCCAGCTTCATGGACGCTGGCTGGTCCCCCTGAAAGGACAAAACCCCTTGGCCTAAGCGGGGCTATCGTATCCCACGGGGTATCGTAAGGCACTATTTCACAGTAGACGTGACACTCCCGTAGACGCCTTGCGATGAGCATGCTGTATTGTGAGCCGAAATCAATCACCGCTATGGTTTCACGCTCGCCACGAGACGGTGCTTCAGGCTCTACTACGGGTTGCTCGCCGTGGAGCTCTCTGGCAATTCCCAGGTAAGTAGAGACTTCAACATCATCGCTGGTTGAAATTCGGTGGCTCTGTGACTCGGTCTCCATTTCAGGGTGGTGACTAGGTGCCGTAGCTTAGCACTGTGCTATAATGCCGTCAAGGAAGCAGGAGGCGGCCATGAGTAGCTGCATTGTCTATCCAATGCCCCTGCTCGAATTCGAGCTTGACAAGTCTCGCATGACAAATGCGTTCAACCTCGGTCAGCCAACAGCATTGATTGTGTACGCCTGGTACATCGAGGGAGCAGGGGATAGGATTCTGGTAGATGCTGGCCCCAGTGTCGAGTACTACTCGAAGGTTAGACGAATTCCCGCCAGAGAGATCCAGAGCCTCGAGTCGGGGTTGGGTGAATTGGGGATGGGGCTTGGGGATATTGACTTGGTTGTTGCCACGCACCTTCACCACGACCACATAGCGCAGGCGAGGAAACTCCCCAAGGCGAAAGTGATGGTGCAACGGGCTGAGCTCGAATTCGCTCGGAACCCTCACCCTTTGTTTGTGCCGCTGTACTCTGCGGAGTTCTTTGAGGGCTTGGATTTTGAGGTGGTGGCAGGGGATGTGGAGCTCTGTGAGGGAGTATCCCTGCTTGCCACACCGGGGCATTCTCCGGGTGGGCAGGCGGTGAGTGTCAGGACGGCCAAGGGTGTTGCTGTAATCGCTGGCTTGTGTAGCATCCGCGAGAACTTCGAGCCCCCACCCCCAGTCAAAGAGGAACTATCTGTCATTCCACCGGGGATCCACACCGATGTTCGCATAGCCTACGATAGTACACTGAGAATCAAGGAGGCGGCTGATATCGTGCTGCCTCTGCACGAACCTGAATTGAGACTTGCAGGTAGTATTGGCTGAAGTCGACGTGAGAGATTGAACGCTCTGCAGCAACAAGTGGAGAGGGGTGTTGAACTACTTAGGGCGGGTGGAGTCATCGTCTTTCCTACTGATACGGTCTATGGGGTAGGAGCTGATGCCTTCAATCCCAGGGCCGTGCGAAGGGTCTATGAGGTGAAGAGGCGATCAGCGGACTTGCCGCTGCCCCTGCTTCTGGGGGGCCTGTCTCAGGTGGACGCATTGGCTGAAGCGGTACCCGGATTTGCCCGATTCATTGCAGAGCGCTTCTGGCCGGGAGGACTGACTATCGTGCTGCCCAAGAGTGTGTTGCTTCCATCTCATCTTGGCAGGGGAGCCACCGTGGCGGTCCGGGTTCCTCGGCATGCCGTTGCCCTGGACCTTATTTCCCGTCTAGGGAGGCCACTGGTTGGGACGAGCGCAAACATCAGCGGCCAGCCAAGTGTCCTGACAGCGGATGAAGCCAGGCAGCAGCTAGGGAGCGAAGTTGAGCTCATCATCGACGGCGGCAAATGCCCGGGTGGTGTGGAGTCGACGATTATCGATGCTACAGGTGAAGTGCCGGTTGTCCTGCGCCGGGGAATGATAACCGAGTTCGCGATAGGCAAGGCCTACGAAGACTATTGTGGGGAACGATGCAGTGCATATCGCTCTAGGTTGTGATCACCGCGGGTTGATTGTGAAACAGGCAATCTTGGAAGTTCTTCCCAGGATGGAACATAGCTGGTGTGATTTTGGCTGTTACGATGGTGATTCTGTGGATTATCCCGATATTGCCCGAGACGTAGCCAAAGCAGTAACCGAGGGCAAATTTGAGCAAGGCATTCTGATATGTGGTACGGGCATAGGCATGAGCATAGCAGCCAACAAAATCAAAGGCATAAGAGCAGCTTTGTGCTATGACGTGTTCGCGGCTCGGCGGTCTCGCCAGCACAACAACGCCAACATTCTCTGTCTCAAGGGTGAACACGTAGAGGTTGGGGTGGCGCTGGAGATCGTGGAGGCGTACCTGTCGGGTGTGTTTGAGGGTGGCAGACACCTCGCAAGGCTTAAGAAGATCGAGGCCATGGAAGGGGAGTAGCGCCAGCTTGGTGTCGACTGTATTGCCCTGGAGTCCATTGACAGGTGACGTCGCGTGTGTGCTATATTGCGGTCGGTAGGTGGTGTAGCTGAATCGGTGAGCTCTGGGACTGAGCTCACCGGCGGATGAGAGAGTGATTTGAGGTTTGTGCCGGGGTGGTAGCCGATGGGGTGGGCGGGCGGTAGTTCCCCGCCCTTAGAGTTTGTTCTCCGAGGCAAGGTGCGCTTTGGTCTGTACTGTGGGCAGAGGTCTGAACTGAGGTGCGGGGCGCTATTCGGTGTGTAGTGCCCGAGGTGTTATTCTGGTTCTTTTAGCTAACCTACGGTCATGACTGCATGGCTTGCCAAGCTGAGTGTGTGTATCGCATGCGCATCGTGCGTCGCGAGGACTTAAACTGTGGCACTAGGTGCGATTCGATAGTGGCAGCACTGTGGCTCTAGCGATTGTCGGGAGATCTGAAGCTCGTAATGGAGGGACTATGGTCAGGATCGTCGTGCCTATCAAGCAGGTTCCGGACATGGAGCGGGTGAAGTTCGATAGTGAGAAGGGTACGGTGGACAGGAATTCAGCGCCAGGCGAAATCAACCCATTTGATTTGAACGCCCTGGAGGCCGCGGTGCAGATCAAGGAGAAGGTGGGTGCTACTGTGACCACGATAAGTATGGGCCCCCCACAAGCCGAGGCGGCGTTGAGAGATGCACTATCGAGAGGAGCTGATCGTGGAATCCTGGTCGTTGACAGGGCATTCGCCGGCGCTGATACATGGGCTACTTCCTATACCCTGGCCACTGCGATCCAAACGCTGGGACAGGCTGACTTGATCATATGCGGAGAGAAGACGGTCGATGGAGATACGGGCCAGGTGGGCCCCGAGATTGCGGAATGGCTCGATATGCCGCATGTAGCCTACGTATCTGAGATGAAGAGCGTTGGGGAGAAAGTGGTGGTTGTCTCGGACATGGAGGGGGATCGGTACGTGATAGCATCGCGGTTTCCCCTCCTGATCACAGTGACCAAAGACATCAATTCACCCCGACTGCCGAGCTTCTCCGACAAACTGAAGGCTAGGAAGGCGGAGATTGAGAAACTTACTGCTCAGGAGCTATCCGCCGTTGGCGACCCCAGCAGATTTGGGTTGAAGGGCTCGCCGACCAGGCTGAGTAAGGTGATTGTCCCTTCCGAAGAGGGTAGGAAAGGGGAGATATTCAGGGGGGACCTTGGTGAAGCCACCATGAAACTTGCAGATGCTTTGGTACGAGGAGGACTGTTGGAGAACGTAGAATGAAGGGCTACAAAGGCGTAATGATCTATGCGGAACAAAGGAGCGGGAGGGTCCATCCGGTCTCGTACGAACTGCTGGGAAAGGGTAGAGAGATAGCTGATAAGCTCAATACGAAGCTCTCCAGCGTCTTGTTGGGCAGTCAGATGGAAGGGGAGGCTGAAGAGCTTATCTACTATGGCGCGGACACGGTATTCCTGTATGATCACTTGGGTTTCAGAGAGTTTGACCTCATCAACTACAAGCGCAATATCGTCAGGCTTGTGGAGGAGGTCAGACCCGAGATTCTGCTTCTGGGGGCGACTCACCTTGGCAGATCACTGGGGCCGAGGATTGCCGTGGCACTTAGCACGGGATTGACGGCGGACTGCATTGGCCTAGATATCGATGAGCAAAACAACCTAGTTCAGATCCGTCCGGCGTTCAGCGGGAATATCCTGGCCTATATCAGAACAGCGACAAGGCCGCAGATGGCTACGATTCGATACAGGGTCATGCATAAGCAGGAGAGGGATCCAGGAAGAAGAGGAGAGGTAGTCAGGAAAGACGTGGAGCTTGTAGACCCGCTGCTGCTTCTGGTAAGCAGGGAGAGTTCAAGTGGAGTTAATGTCGCGGACGCAGATGTGATTGTTAGCGGGGGCAGGGGCCTGAAGAAGCCGGAGGATTTCAAGATCCTGGAAGGCTTGGCTGAGGTTCTCGGCGGTGTCATAGGTTGCAGCAGACCGTTGGTAGATGATGGATGGATGGGGAAAGAGCACCAGGTGGGATTCAGTGGCAACACGGTGAAGCCCAAGCTCTATGTTGCCTGTGGTGTGTCAGGAAGCCCTCAGCATCTAGCCGGGATGAGGGCATCGGATATCATTGTGGCTGTGAATAGTGATCCCTCTGCGCCCATATTCAAGATAGCCGATTATGAGAATTGTGCAAGAACTGCAGCGCATAGTAGGAGAGGATTGGGTTACCACCAAACGGGAGCAGATAGAGAGCTATCTGATGGATGAGGTCTACTTAGCTGTGAGACCGCGGCCCAGCAACAATGTTGTGGTCGTGAAGCCAGCCAATACCGAGGAGATATCGAAGATAATGGAGCTGGCGAACAAGGAGAAGACCCCTGTTTATCCGAGGGGTGGAGGAACTGGATTGTTGGGGGGTGCTGTTCCCACTCAAGACGGCATTGTGCTCTCTCTGGAGAGGCTCGACATGGTGGAAGAGGTGGACAAAGAGAATCTGATGGTGGTTGTCCAGGCAGGGGTTACCCTCGCCGACCTGCTGAAGGTGGTGGAGGCCGAAGACCTCCTCTTCCCTCCACACCCTGGAGACGAGGGTGCGCAGGTAGGTGGCATGGTTGCCTGTTCAAGTACGGGGTCGTCAGGAACTACGTCAAGGGTCTCGAGGTGGTGCTTCCCACAGGTGAGATAGTGAATATGGGAGGCAAGCTGCTCAAGAACAATACCGGGCTGGACCTGATGCATCTGCTGATAGACAGTGAAGGCATTCTGGGCATAATCACCAAGGTGATCTTCCGCCTGTACCCCAGGTTTGCTGGAATAGCCACCCTGGTCATATCCTGGGACGACCGCCACGCTGCGATAAGCACGGTCCCCAAGATACTGCAGAGTGGCGTGATCCCTCTGGCAATGGAGTATGTGGAGCGTGATGTCATCGAGATATCGGCGGAGCATCTTGGTCTCAAATGGCCGGCCGCAAAGGGGAAAGCGCACTTGATAATCATAGTGACGGGTTCCAGCGAAACGACGTTTATTCCCAGTGCGAGCAGATCTCTGAAGTCTGTCAGAAGAACGGTGCCGTGGATACTCTGATCGCCGAGAGGAAAGAAGAGCAGGCAGAGATCCTGAAGATGAGAAGCGAAATATACATACCGTTGAAGGCTCGTATGGCAGACGGACTCGACATTACGGTGCCTCCTGCTAATGTGGCGAGAGTCTTTGATGAGATAGAGCAAATCGCGAAGCGGTTTGGCGTAACCGTGCACACGTTCGGACATGCGGCAGATGGTAATCTGCACCCCAGCATAATGATGGATGCAGTTGAGAAAGGGGTCTTCAAGGAGGTTAAGAAGGAGATATACCGGGCGGCTGTAGATTTGGGTGGAGTTGTGAGCGGAGAGCACGGTGTGGGCAAAGCGAGACTCGGCGAGTTTGACCTCTATGTGGATGCGAAGTCCAAGGAACTGATGAGGGGAATAAAGAGGCTATTTGACCCCAACAACGTATTGAATCCGGGGACCGCCATAATGTGAACAGAGAATTCGAGCTTCCGTATGGGCGCTCTATCGTCAGGGCTGCAGTTCCGAAGAGAAACCTGAGCTTCGTTTTAGAGACGGAGGATGTCCAGGGTGCCGAGAACGAGGCTGACCTTATACTGCAAAGTCTGAGATCTCCGATTGAGCACTTGCCTCTGCGGGAGTCCGTTCATAAGCATGACCATATTGCCGTCATAGTCACGGACAACACGAGGGCGTGTCCCGACGACAGACTACTTCCACCGATACTGGCTGAACTCGAGGCGGTGGTACCCCGACAGAACATAACCATAATCGTTGCGCTTGGCCTGCATCCTCCTCTGAGTATGGGCGAGTTGGCTGCACTATTGGGTGAAGAGATAACCAGAGAATACAATGTTCTGAACCATGATCCAGCGCAAACGGTATATCTAGGAGACACGTCCAGAGGAACTCCCGTTGAGATCAACTCCAGGGTAGTGGAAGCGGATTTCAGGCTCTCTACGGGGTTCATTGAGCCACACTTCTTCGCCGGTTTCTCTGGAGGCAGAAAGAGCATAGCTCCTGGGGTGTTCAGTCTGAGATCAGCCTACAAGAATCATGGATACAAGATGATAGAACACCGTGGCTCCAGGGCGGGTGTTCTCAAGGGTAACCCGATCCACGAGGACATGGTGGAGCAGGCGCGGATGGCCCGGCTCGATTTCATAGTGAACGTGCTTCTGAACAAGAAGAGGGAGATCACACATGTGGTGGCCGGTGACCCTGTCAGAGCACACGAGATAGGCTGCGAGACGGAGAAAAAGATCGCAGGGGTAAGGGTCAATCACAAGGTAGACATCGTGATCACCACAAACAGCGGAGCTCCTCTTGACCTGGATCTGTATCAGAGCGTGAAAGGGATGGACAATGCCTCACTGATAATCCGTGACGGCGGTATCATCATAATGGCCTCTTCGTGCAGCTCTGGGGTTGGCCCGGCGGCATTCAGGGAGTTGCATACTTCCGCCAGTTCTGCCAAGCAAATCCTGCAGAAGATAAGACGCGACGAGCCCATGGGAGTCCAGTGGCAGAATCAGATACTGGCGCGGATCCAGTTGAGGAATGACGTCTACCTGCTGTCGGATATCGAAGACAACATAGTCAGTGATATGATGATCACTCCAATTGCCACTGTTGACGAAGGGTTGGCTAGGGCATTTGAAGTATTGGGTGACGACGCTGAGGTTGCGGTGATTCCGGAGGGACCGCTGCTTCTTCCTTTGCTGGAAGGTCAAGCGTTTGGCTAAATGACCGGAGCGTCATGGTGCAGAACCAAGGCTCAAGTATCAATAGAGACCACGGGTTTGTGGCAGGGCCGTCTTGGCGCTAGCCTAGCTTGGCAGCCTCTTCCCTGACTAGAAGCCGCAGCCTTTTGTGGACCCCGAGGGCCTGGGCTAGATCTCGTTCTGCGGGGAGCCAGTGAAACCAGGCCCTGTCGCCTTTGCCCCCGGCCTTTTCCCTCTTCTCCACGGTCAGTCGGACGGCGCGTCGCTTACCTTTCTCCCATGCCTCGAGGGCAATCCATAGATCATCCAGTCTTGAGGAGGCCAGACCCATGGTGGCATGAGGCAGCGCGAATTCGTTGCCATTGAAGGCGATGGCCAAACCGCCGACTTGGTTTACCCTCTGAAGCATCTTGTAGTCGGTTATGCTATCCCCAACTGCCACCCATTGACGCAGTGGCTTCCGCAATCTCGTGGCGAAATCCTCCAGTGCCTGGACTTTACGCATTCCTCCTACTGGCTTCACGTTAGCTATGATTTCGCCTGAGTTCGTCCCCGGCAGGACTTCCAGATAGAAATGATCCAGGGCCTGCTGGATTTCGTCATCGGTGAGGAGACTGGAGAACCTTTCCTCCGCCTCCTGGAGCAGCGCCAGATCCTCTTTGTTGAGAAGCTGCCGCAATCGCTCCAAAGGAAACGATGTAGAAGCCACGTTCTGAGGTGGGATAGCCAGTCTTTCTGTGATGGATAGGGCATACTGCTCGTAGCTAGTGCTGATGCAAAAGATATCCCATCCTCTCGATTTGAGCATAGTCACCAACTGGAGGGCACCGGAGGTCAACGTGGCCTTTCGCCCCATGTCAGCTATCTGGCTCTCTCTTATGCCGTGACAGGCTAGGAAGGGGATGGTAAGCGCCAGCGTATCTCCAGGCTCATAGCCGGCTCTACCCTGCAGCGTGAGCAAATCATCGTACCTGCTGATGACTTCGAACACTCTGTCGCCGTTGGGGAATTGCCGCATGAGCTCGTAGGCATTGTCCTGGGGAGCTAGAGGGCCTTCGAGGTCAAAACAGATAGGGTTCACACTTCTCCACAGTCACACATCGGGAGAGAGTGAGCGAAGTCTGCTCTCCACTGCCTTGTCTACAGCGACGGTCAGGTTCCGTCCGTCGATAGACCGTCCCCGCGCATCAACCACCTTCCTGCCCTTGATGCTGATCTCACCTCGGCTGAGGGCTCGGAGCGTAAGGACGATAAGGGGAAACTCTCTGGCCAGCTCATGCTGGCGAATGAGTTGGAACAGCGCTTGTGGGTCTATGTCGTCCCAGTACTGAAGGAAAGGATCGCCATTGATAGGGAAGCTGCAGTAGCTTACTACGGGGCCTCTGTCCAGCTCAGATGTCACCAGATGAATCATGGCTCCGGCCTCGAGTGCCCTGTCTCGTATGAGTTTCCAGATGACTTCCTGCCATGTGCCGGTTGGTCCGCCTGGAACGGCCGGGTGCAGGTTAATGATGTCGTATTCTTGACATAGTTCCCCGCCAATTATGAGCATGAAGCCGGCAAAGAAACAGATATCGAGGGCGAAGCCTTGGATTCGTCTGCTTGCCTCCCTATCATATTTGACACGCCAGCCCTCTGTCTGTTCCAGTGAGGCCTTGAACTTCCTGCTGGAGAGACAAACCAGAGGCAGGCCATATGTATGCACCAGTTCAAAGAACAAATCACTTTCTGCGGATTCTCCAGGCTGTCGGTTGCTGAAGACGAAAACAATTTTGCCGTGGATGTCACCCCGGTGAATGCTATCCTGGACAGCCTGCAGGAGCTGTCGGGCAGCTTCGTCCCTTCCAGTGGAGAACCACCCTATGTTCAACAAAGGCGTTTCCTGACTCTTGCCCACGTGGTGGAGATATGGACAATCGGGCTAGATGTCTGGCCTATTACTCTGCCTTGGGATAGGCAACTCAAGAAGTCACTCGAGTCATTGAACTCGGGCATTTCTACGTAGGCTCTGCCGATTTCGCCTGAAGTATGAGCGTCGCTTCCAGCACTGACGATCTTACCATACTTCAGTGCTAGGCTTCGGGCCTTACCTGAGCTGCCGGGAAAAGGGGTGCGGGAATTGAAGACTTCGACGATATCGACCTGAGACAGGATCCTTGTTGACAACAAGTCGCGGGAGTTCCCTAGGAGCCATCGGCCGAAGGGATGGGGGATACAGACTAGTCCGCCTTGTTCCCTAATCTTGGCGATCGTCTCCTCTGGTGACAATCCTGCGGGGATCGTATTGCTGAGAAATAGGCCCATCAGTTCTCCCTTGGACGTTCTGATCTCTTCCGCTACGATGACGGGGAAGGGAGCCATTTTCCTTAGCCTCACGGCACCAGCGATGGTGTTGTGATCTGAGACTGCGAGACAGCCTATGCCTTTCTTCAGGCATTGGTCAACCACCCGCTTCAGAGGCGTACAGCAGTCTGCGGAGTAGCAAGTGTGGACATGTAGATCAGCTTTCATCAGCCCGCTTTTTCCAGATACTCCCCGCTGCGCGTGTCAACTTTGATGGTGTCGCCGACGTTAATGAAGAGGGGAACTTGGACAATGAGGCCGGTCTCGAGCTTCGCTGGCTTGCTTCCTCCGGTGGCGGTATTACCTCTGAATCCAGGTTCGGTCTCGGTAACCTCGAGCCCAACGCTAATTGGTAACTCGACGCTTACCACTTCTCCCCTGTGAGTGAGAACCTCGAGGTTCAGGCTATCCTTGAGGTAGGCTACGCTAGCTCCCAGTTGAGCGGCGTTCAAGGTCATCTGTTCGTAGCTCTCAGTATCCATGAAGTGGTACAGGTTGCCGTCGCTGTATAGGTATTGGACCGGCCGACGTTCAAGAAAGGCCTGGCTGAACTTGTCGTTGGCCTGAAAGGCACGCTCGATGACAGTGCCGCTTGGGATCTCGCGGAGCCGCAGGCGTACCTGCGCCGAGCCCCTCCCTATCTTGATGTGATGGTATTCGGTGACATAGTATACCTTCCCATCCAGCTCTATGGCGATTCCTTTTCTCAGTTCTCCAACGTCGATCATGAGATGACCTCCATCATCTTCTGTGACTGGGTAAGCGGTCTCACCTTGCCTTCTTCTAGAACGACCGTATCCTCAATCCTGCAGCCGCCGAATCCAGGTATATAGATACCAGGCTCTATGGTGAATACCATGCCGTTAGCGAGCAAATCAGAGGAAGTGGGAGTTGCCCCGGGAGCTTCATGAACAGCCAAGCCGACACCATGTCCTAGGCCGTGTCCAAAAGCATCACCGTAGCCTGCTTGCTTGATGGCGCCCCGAGCCAGTTGGTCTGCCTCAGCAGCAGTCATACTCGTTCTGATGTGGTGGATGGCCCCAAGTTGTGCTTCCAGGACGATGTGGTAGACCTCCGAGAGAGTTCTGGTCGGTTGGCCCAGACAGAGGGTACGACTACAGTCGCTGCAATAGCCGTTGATCCTGGCACCCATGTCAATGACTACCGGTTCGTTTCGGCCGATTGCTCTTTCTGAGGGCTTGGCATGAGGCAATGCCGAGTTGGGACCCGAGGCCACCATTATGTCAAAAGGTACTCCTTGACTGCCGCTCTGGCGGATGAAGGCCTCCATTTCCCAAGCGAGCTTCCTCTCTGTCATGCCGGTACGAATTAGAGCCCTCGCCTGCTCGAAGGCAGCATCCACCAGCTTGGCTGCTTGAGTAATGCACTCTAGTTCGTCTGGCTCCTTTATGCATCGAAGACGCTCCACTACGTCTACAGTGGGGATGAGCTCAAGGTCCAGGTTTCTGGCTCTCAATGCCTCGTCGAGTCGGTTGTGGGCGGCAAAGGAGATGTGATTTGCCTCAAAGCCCAAGTTGTGCCATCCCAGACTACAAACCAAGTCAGGAAGCCAATCAGGTAGTCTCCCCGTGATCAGATTGATCTGGAAATTGTCCACTTCCTGTTTGGCCTGCTCCACATACCGGAAATCCGTGGCCAAGATGGCATCCCTATCTGAAATGAGAAGCCATGCCGATGATCCAGTGAACCCTGAAACGTAGCGGCAATTCTCTTGCTGACAAAGCAGGAGGGCATCCAAACCACCCTGGGCGATCAGGGGTCTGAGTTTCTGCAATCGGTCTGTTGGCAATTCACTCCTTCGGCAGACTATCTGGTCCTCGTTTCAAAGCTTCGTCCGGTCCGGAGAGATCGACTTCGTGACGGCAGGCGATGCATCTGGCGAGGCCGTTTCTTGACAGGACTAAGAGCTTGCCACAGTGTGGGCAGGGCATTGACAGTGGACGGTAGCTTGTCGTGAACGTGCACTGAGGATAGTTGCTGCAGCCATAGAATACTCGCTTCTTCTTGCCAACCCTTTCCACCAATTCACCGTCGCATTCTGGACAAGGGATTCCCATTCTGACCAGAAAGGGTTTTGTTGTCTTGCATTCGGGGTAGCCAGTGCAGGCGAGGAACTTGCCAAAGCGGCCCATTCGTATCACCATGGGCCGACCACAGCTCGGGCAGGTCTCATCGGTCGGTTGAGTCATATCAACCCGATCTATGTGGAGCGAAGCGTCGTGTAGAGTATCTTCGAAAGGAGTGTAGAAGTCTCTCAGAAGGACTATCCAGTTCAGCTTGCCTTGAGCTATTTCATCTAGATGTTCTTCCATCCGCGCCGTGAAGCCGAGGTCGACGATTTGCGGGAAATGCTCGGCCAGGATGCCGTTGACAATCGCGCCCAGCTCGCTAGGGTAGAACCTGCCACTGAGCTTCTTTACATAATCCCTTGACTGAATAATCGACAGAGTGGGGGCATAGGTACTGGGGCGTCCAATGCCTTTCTGCTCCAGTGCCTTTATCAACGTAGCTTCTGTATACCGGAGCGGGGGCTGTGTGAAATGTTGCTCGGGGAGAGCCATCCAGTATTTGAGCCCGTCGCCTGGCTTCAGTGGAGGTAGGGGAACAGAACTCTCGCCTTGCTCCCGCTCGTCTCTGCCTTCGCTATATATGACTGCAAAACCGGGAAAGCTCAGCCTAGCGCTGGTTGCCCTGAGCAGGTATCCTCCTTTGGTCAACGCTTGAGCTCGTATTTCTGCTGTTGTTGTGTCGTATAGACATGGCGACATCTGGCTCGCTACGATGCGTTTCCAAATGAGGTCATAGACTTTCAGTTGGTCTGTACTGAGGAAAGTCGCAACGCTTTCTGGCTCCCTGCGGATCTTGGTGGGGCGGATTGCCTCGTGGGCTTCCTGGGCCCATTTGAGCTTGCGGGCGAATGTCCGTGGCTTTGCTGGCAGATAGCTCGCGCCGTACTTCTCGCCGATGAATGCTCTCACCTCGGCTAGAGCAGCAGCGGCCACATGAGTCGAATCGGTACGCATGTATGTGATCAGCCCGATGGAACCTTCCTTGTCTAGTGAGACTCCTTCATAAAGCTGTTGAGCGATGGCCATGGTCTTCTTGGCGGAGAAGTGCAGTTTCCTCCAGGCTTCCTGCTGCAAGGTGCTGGTGATGAAGGGGGGAGCGGGTTGGCGTACTACCTGTTTTGTCTCCACTGACCTGACCGTGTAGTCTGCCTCTTCCAGGCGTGTCGCAATCTCGTCCGCCCTTGCCTTGTCGCTGATATCCAGCTTCCGGCCGTTGGCCAGGGATACGACTCTGGCCTTGAATCTCTGTGAAT
>SMTZ1_10000467_pt1 | contig 46311 bp, 37 predicted proteins | sample DeeMarSWOR136_30_FD_25667 | JGI IMG/M metagenome (IMG submission 25667) | reverse complement strand
ATGCAAGCAAAAGTGTGGGATAGTGACAATGGTATACATTTGTTAATTCCTCGCTGGGGGGTTGAGGAAAAAATACATAAAGGTGTCGAGCATAAATATTCTATTTATAAATCGCTGGACATGATATTGGAGAATTTACATTTGCAAAACCGCAGTATGAAAATTGAAGTAATACCGCATATCCCACGCGCTATGGGATTAGGAGGTTCAGCGGCCCTGGCGGTAGCAATTATTCGCGCCCTTGATAAGCATTATAAGCTCAAGTTAAGTAATGAGGAAATAAATCATTTGGCCTATGAATCAGAAAAGTTAGTACATGGTAATGCCTCTGGAATAGATAATACAATGGCTACTTACGGAAAATTTATTCTGTTTAAAAAGGGCGATCCACCCGAGATGAAAGATGTTAAGATAAAGCATCTCATTCCAATTGTTGTCGGATTAAGTGGTGTAGAAAGTCTGACGGCAAAAATGGTAGCCAAAGTTCACGATGCCTGGAATAATAATAAATCATTATATAATAGGATTTTTAGTGAAATCAATGACCTGGCATTAGAGACGGCTAAAGTCATTGAGAAGCATAATCTCAAGCAACTGGGCGAACTTATGAATGTGAATCAAGGTCTGCTTAATGCCCTTCAGGTATCGAGTCAGGAATTGGAGGAATTAATTGACATCGCCCGTCGTAATGGAGCTCTGGGGGCAAAGTTAACAGGCGCTGGAGGAGGAGGGGCTATAATTGCCATATCATCAGACCTGGATGAAGCACAGTATATTGCCTCAGCTATAAAAAAATCAGGATATGAGGCATTGGTAACAGAAATTGGAAGTTAACCTCCCTTTACCAAGGGGGAAATTTAGCCGTTTTATATTAAAAATGTATAATTTAACCGATACTGAAATAGCTCTACATGATTAGGATGGCCAGAGAAGCGGCACTATCATAACTAAATTAACTATAATGACAGGATGTACACATGATTGCAAGCGATAGAATCGTATCTTTTGATACTGAACCATTAATTATGGTGGATGAAAATGATACTGTATTGGGATACAAAACGAAGGCTGAATGTCACGAGGGTGATGGTATTTTGCACCGTGCGTTTTCGGTTTTTATTTTTAATAGTAAAAAAGAATTACTTATCCAGAAACGTAGTGAACAAAAACTACTCTGGCCTCTATATTGGTCAAATAGCTGTTGCAGTCATCCACGAAAAGGTGAAACAACTGATGAAGCTGCTCTGCGTCGTGTTCAGGAGGAACTGGGAATTACAACGCAATTACACTATTTATACAAATTTCAATATCAGGCTTCATTTAAAGACTTAGGATCGGAGAACGAATTATGTAGCGTATATATCGGGATCTCCGATGACGGAATCCATGTTAATCCACACGAAATTGCCCAATGGAAATTTGTAAATTTAACCGATTTGGAGATAGATATACAAAACAACCAGGACGTTTATACGCCCTGGTTCAAAATGGAATGGGCAAAATTACGCCGGGAATATACGGATAATATAAATTCTTTATTTCAGTAACCCGCTGCATAACCATCTTTTCGTGATTCAGATGCGCCATAGTATACTTTATTTGTGGCATCGTACATGATCGCCTGGTAACCGCCATAACCACCCACAGAATGATTTACATCATGATCCATCTTAAGCAGCTCACGGACAACCTCTGATGAAAATCCGGATTCTAAGTTAACCTTCCCCCCGTCTGTCATTTTCTCACCTGTGGGTTGTGAGGACCCCTCATGGCGAATACGTGGCGCATCACCCGCTTCTTGCAGGTTTAATCCAAAATCAATCAGGTTCATTATAATCTGTGCATGACCTTGCGGTTGCATGGCTCCTCCCATTACACCAAAACTAATATACGGCTTTCCGTCTTTGGTAATAAAGGCAGGGATGATGGTATGAAAAGGGCGCTTCTTAGGTTGATAGGTATTAAAATGACCTTCCTGCAATGTAAATAATTCGCCACGATTTTGTAAACAAAATCCCAACCCATCAGGTGTCATTCCCGATCCCATGCCACGATAGTTACTCTGAATCAAAGAAATCATGTTTCCCTCTTTATCAGCAACCGTGAGATATATGGTATCACCATGTTCAAGTCCTGGATCATATGTTTTAGCTGCCCTATTGGTCATAATCAATGTCCGTCTCTGAGCAGCATAGTCTTTTGAGATCAGTATATCAATTGGGATCTTATTAAACGCTGGATCGGCATAGTATTTTGCGCGATCTTCAAATGCCAATTTTTTTGCTTCTACAAAATAATGAATATGTTCTTTACTACCAAATCCCATACTTTTAATATCAAAACCTTCAAGGATATTGAGGATTTGAAGCGCAGCAATACCCTGACCGTTTGGTGGTAATTCCCAGATATCGTAACCACGATAGCTGCTAGAAACAGGCTCAATCCATTCGGAGGCATGTTGTGCAAGATCATCGTAGGATAAGAATCCGCCCATCCGTTTCATGTAGCTAGCTATTGTGTGGGCAATTTCGCCCTTATAAAATGCATCACGTCCACCTTGAGCAATCTTTTCCAGTGTGCGGGCCAGATTGGGATTCTTAAATATTTGCCCTTTTTTTGGAGCCTGACCATTTATTGTGTATGTTTCCTGGAAACCGGGATATTTTGCACGGGGAGCTAAGCTGAGGTCCCAGTAATAAGCGATTACTTCACTTACTGGAAATCCTTCTCTGGCATAGTTTATAGCAGGGTATAAAATTTCTGTTATGGGCAGTTTACCAAAATTTTTATGCAATTCGAACCAGCCGTCGACACAACCCGGTACGCTGACCGGAAGAGGGCCATAAGGCGGAATCTGTTCTATTCCCTGGTTCTTAAAATATTGCAGTTTTAACGAAGCGGGAGAGCGTCCACTGGCATTCAATCCATAGAGTTTATTGGTCTTGGAATCCCAGACGATGGCAAACAAATCACCACCTATCCCACAACCAGTTGGTTCTACCAGTCCTAAAACAGCATTAGCTGCGATGGCAGCATCAACCGCCGTACCACCTGCTTTTAAAATATCTATCGCTACTTGGGTTGCCAGAGGTTGGCTTGTGGCTACTATCCCATTTTTGGCAATTACCTCAGAGCGCGTGGCCAGGTGTTTTCCTGTGATGCGGTCACCAGCACATAGCGCAAGGGGTAAAATAATAAATGGGAGTAAAATATTAATCATTTCATCCATGAGATATCTCCTTAATAAATTTATAAACGTTCAACAAGCGTGTGTGAATTAAAAGCAAGGATTAACGTAATGTAAAAAATCAATAATTAAAATAAAATATATTGCGATTATATATACAATTTCTTAAGTAATATATTTAAATAAAAAAGGAAGAAAAACATGAAAGGTAAATTAAAAATGCATTTAAAAATTACTTTTTTAATATTTACTATGATAATTTCATTTGCATGCAAAGATGAATCTGAAATAAAGATTAGTAATACTGATATTGCCAGTGCTGAAAAAATAATAGGTCTTTCGTTCAGCGAGAACGAACGCGACTCGTTAAAAAAAGATCTGGAGGAATTATTAGAGGCATATGCACAAAACAGAGAGGTTTCGATTAGTAATGAAATTCCTTCCGTTCTACAATTCAATCCCTTACCTGTAGACTATACATATCCTGAAATGAGAGGGGATTTTGCCATAAGCTTACCTAAAAAGATAGATCTTCCTGAAAACATAGATGATCTAGCCTTTTATTCAGTTCGCGATCTTGCTCATCTCATATATACCAGAAAAACAAGCTCACTTGAATTGACCAAATATTTTATTGAGCGTCTTAAAAAATATGACTCTCAATTGCATTGTGTTATTACAATTACTGAGGATTCAGCTTTAGCACAGGCACGAGCTGCAGATGCAGAAATTGCTGCAGGTAAATATCGCGGCTATTTGCATGGTATACCTTACGGGGCAAAAGATTTATTGGCGAAAAAAGGATATAAAACTAGCTGGGGTGCCATGCCATATAAAGATCAATTCATTCAGAAAGATGCCACTGTAATTAAAAAATTAAGGGAGGCAGGTGCAATATTGGTTGCAAAATTAAGCATGGGTGCTCTAGCCTGGGGAGATGTGTGGTATGGCGAAAAAACACGCAATCCCTGGAATCTGGAACAGGGTTCTAGCGGATCATCTGCCGGTTCTGCTTCTGCAACTGCTGCTGGTCTTGTACCTTTCGCAATTGGAACAGAAACCTGGGGTTCGATTGTTTCTCCCTCAAATCGTTGCGGAACTACGGGTCTACGCCCGACTTATGGCCGAATTAGCCGCAATGGGGCCATGGCGTTGAGCTGGTCCATGGATAAGATTGGACCCATTTGCCGGACGGTGGAAGATTGCGCCATTATATTTCATTATATCTATGGGCCTGATGACCTTGATCAATCGGTTATTGATCTACCTTTTAATTATCAACCAGGTATAGCCATTCATAAATTGCGTGTTGGTTATTTACAATCGCTCTTTGATGAAGACTATGAAAATAAAGACAACGATCAAGAAACTTTAGAAGCAATCCGCAAATTGGGTGTTGAACTTATTCCTATTGAGCTACCTGATGTTTCAGTAAATTCTCTATCCTTCATTTTACGTGCTGAAGCAGCTGCAGCGTTCGATGAATTGACACGCTCAAATAAGGATGACCTTATGGTTAGACAGATTCGTAACGCCTGGCCTAATGTCCTTCGCTCGGCGCGCTTCATTCCTGCGGTGGAGTATATTCAGGCGAATCGCTTAAGATATTTATTAGTCCAGGCTATGGATAAGGTGATGCAAAAAGTTGACTTATATATAGCACCATCGTTCGGTGGAGATAATTTATTACTTACCAATCTAACAGGTCATCCCTGTATTGTATTACCGAATGGATTTAACCCCCAAGGAAGCCCAACCAGCATAACTTTTATTGGTAGATTATTTGACGAAGGCAAATTACTTGCCTTCGCTCGTATATATCAGGAGGCAACTGAGCACCATATAAAACATCCTCCTATATTCTCGAGTGATGATTAACAATTGAACATACACATAAATATAGATATTTGATAATAGCAGTGTTGTAAACCGGGAAAAATGACGTTGCAGAAAAATACATAGAGAGATTATAAACGATTTCCTCTCTTCCTGACATCTCCGGCACGTTCGGTATAGCCTTCGGCATCTAAGAATTCGAAGATCGGAATGGCATATTTACGAGTGGTCTGAATAAAGTCTTTTAATGTTGATACAGGCATTTCATTATCTTGCGAGAAATATTTTTGTAAGTATGCGATAAGCTCTTGCCAGATTTCCTGGTGTAAATAGAATTGTCGGTTGACAAGTATAAGCTGTTTTTTATTTGCTAACATAGATGTAAGTGATTTTAGCTCTTCCAAAGGGATATCAATTTCTTCAGCCAGTTTTGCTTGATCTGGAGGAGCAAAACGTGCACTACGAATTCTATTTAATATTTCACTAATAGTCTGATCGGTATCTTTACTAATCTTTATTTCAAAATCCTTTAGTGCTAATAAATTATGTATAGATTTAATTCTGTTACTATGTATTAATTTCTTGATGGCTGCTTCGATTAATTCTGGAGCAATCCATTTTTTTCCCACGGCTGTAGTCAGCTCTTGCTGGTTTACTCCTGCTTTAAGGGGATTTCTTCTGTGGAATTCTTTTATAAAATTTTCAATAACATGAAGCAACTGAATAAAGTTATCTTCATGAACGAAATGTTCCTGACCTTTTATATCTAATTGTCTGACTTTACTTTTTGTTAATAGCACCTGTATATAAGATTTAATAGTGTCAACAGGTTGGAACAATTTTTGACTTAATATTACGTAGGTGACAGGTACCAGGTAACTTTTACTAATTATTGTTTCAATTTTATCTATGTAGTCTCCCTCTGCCATAACGGAGAAATGTGTCTTCCACTCTTCATCTTTATGGCGAATTTTGGGTGGATTTATTTCCAATATTTGCCCTCCTGCAAGGGTAAGCACTGGTGAATGCAAGCGTACCAGGAATGCGTCATGATTAACGGCAGCTATAGGTGTATCTAATTTTATACGTACGTGGTAGGTCATATCTTGTTCTAAAAATTTAACCGAGTCGAACCAGATGAGCTGCCCTGTCCGCTCTACTGTGCCAACATAAGTATGTATGCGACTTCTATTGCTTATCTTAAGGGGAAGCCTGGATACCGTTCGCATTTTACCAATAAATTCATTTACAGGAGTCATGGTATCAGGTTCTGCTATCATGTCACCGCGGACAATATCTTCTTTTGATATACCTTGCAGATTGACGGCGGCTCGGAATCCCTTAATCACCATGTCTACATCCTTAACATGAGCCTGAATTCCTCGCACCTTAACTTTTCTCTGCTTGGGTATAATTTCTACTTCTGCACCTTTTTTTAGTGAGCCACCCAAAACTGTTCCCGTAACCACGGTGCCAAATCCTTTTATGGTAAACGATCTATCTACTGCCAGGCGAAAAGGCTGGGTCGATTGACTTTCTGTCTGTGCCCTGATTTTATCGTCAACTAATTCTTTCAATCGATCAATATTTTCTCCGGTTAACGCTGAAACTGTTACAAGCGGTAAACCTCCCAGATTATATTTATCCAACAGACTTTTTACTTCATCTATAATCAATTCAAGCCAGTCTTGATCTACGAGATCAATTTTGTTTATAATTACGATTCCGTCACGTATATTAAAAAAATTAAGAATATCTAAATGTTCAATTGTTTGGGGCATGATACCGTCATCTGCTGCTATAACCAGCATGAAGAAATCAATGGTACTAACACCAGCAACCATATTCCTGATAAGTTTTTCGTGACCGGGAACATCTATAATTGTTACTTCATCACGCCAATAAGCAAAGCCAATATCGATTGTGATTCCACGTTCTCTTTCCTCCTTTAAACGGTCGGTGTCAATTCCAGTTAAAGTTCTAATAAGAGCTGTCTTACCATGATCAATATGTCCGGCTGTTCCAATTATCGTATGTTTTTTCATAAGGTTTGATTTAAAGCTTGGGCTATAATTTTAATGTCCTCATTAAGTATCGTAAGAAGATTCAAATAAAAAATATCATTCTCGATGTAACCAAAGATTGGAATTTGTTGCATGCGCATTTTTCGGGCAATTAATTCAGCAGACATTTTGCGTGTATTTATTTGTAGCGCAAGAGTTTTTATAGGATAGACAGGATAGGCACCGCTACCGGCTCGTCCTTCGGCATCTACGATTTTTATATAATTTTGCAGTGTGGGATGAATTAAATTAATAATTTTGTTGCCCAATTCCCTCATAAAGTCAATTTTCCTGGCGAATAAACCGATTGTAGCGTTGTTATTTTTCAAGGATTCTAAGTGCAAATAATTTTGTAAATTTGAAGATAATAGTGCCAGCGTCATTTTATCACAACGTAATGCGCGTAACAGGTGGTTTTTTCGAATTTTGGTAAGCAATTCTTTTTTACCGACAATGATACCTGCCTGGGGTCCGCCCAATAATTTATCTCCAGAAAATGTAACGACATCGACACCGGCTGAAATCATCTCGGCAACAATTGGTTCATACTCAAATCCAAATTGCTGAAAATCGATTAGAGCACCGCTTCCCAGGTCATAAATTATGGGAATTGAGCTTTCATGGGCAAGTGTGATAATATCTTTGAAGTCTGGCTTTTCTGTGAAGCCGACTATTTTATAATTACTGGGGTGTACCAGCATAATGGCTGCTGTACGATCCGTAAGTGCTTCCTGGTAATCATGAATATGTGTTTTGTTTGTGGTTCCGATTTCAACCATCTTTGCACCGCTGGTTTTCATCACTTCAGGCATACGAAACGAGCCACCAATCTCAACCAGCTCACCTCGTGATACAATTACTTCTTTTCTTCTTGCCAGCGAGTTGAGCGTCAATAAAACTGCTGCAGCATTATTATTAACAGCAACAGCATCCTGCGCACCGCTAACCACACATAGTAATCGTCTTACATGATCCAAGCGTTCTCCGCGTCTACCCGTATTCAGGTCTATCTCTAGATTTACGTAAGAAGATAAATACTCAATTCCACGCAATTGTGCTACACCCAGAGGTGCGCGTCCTAAACCGGTATGCAGGATCACACCGGTGGCATTGATAACGCGTTTCAAAGATGGCGCTAGAAGTGCTTCAATATGCCTGTGCACTTTCTTGAGAATTACATATGTTATTTCTTCTCGTGCGCGGGAATCTAACTTAAATTTATGCGGTTGGGTTTTGATATCATATAGGATGGATTCAAGTAACTGTTTAATATATTTAACATCAATCCTTTTTGTCTCGGAATTTAATTCATTTAATAAGTGGTTGATTGAAGGTATTTTTGAAAAGATATTAGCCATCGACTTTCTTTATAATTCTAACCAGTTTGATTCTGCGGCGAATGATCTTTTCAATCACAAACTCATAACCATTATAGCTAATTTTTTGTTTTTCCTCGGGCACCGATCCGAACAATCCATATAAGAATCCTGCAAGTGTCTCAACACCCACTTCTGTTGGTAATGCGATCTTCAATTCTTCATTTAACTCTTCCAGATCCATCCCACCGTCTACAATAAACTCATTTTCTGCCAATTTTTGGTACAGCGGTTGCTCATAATCGTGCTCATCCTGAATCTCACCGACGATTTCTTCGATTATGTCCTCGAGCGTTACTAATCCAGCCGTACCGCCATATTCATCAACCACAATCGCCATGTGAATTTTTTCGGTTTGAAATTCCCGGAGTAGATCGTCAATCTTCTTTTGTTCCGGTACAAAATATGCGGGTCTGGCTAATTTATCCAGATTAAATTCAATTTGTCCCTTCTGTGAAATATAAGGGAGTAAATCTTTAGCATAGAGAATACCAATAATATTATCAATTCTATCTTTGAAGATGGGGATTCTGCTATGCATATGTTTCTTAATTGAATCGATCACCGTATTTAGATCCGAATCTGTTGCAAGGCCCATCATATCAATACGGGGTACCATTATCTCTCGGACCGTAGTTTCACCGAATTCGAAGATGGAATGAATCATCTCTTTTTCATCTTGTTCCAGTGTCCCTTCTTCTTCGCTTACGTCCACCAGGGAACGCAACTCCTCTTCAGATAATAATAATTTGCTTTTATGGACACGAAATATATGTGTTAGCCACTGAGTAAATATGTGAAAAATATTCACGATAGGCGTAAATAAGTAATAAAATATAGTCAGAGGGATAGAAAATTTTATGGCGATTTTTTTTACATTTTTTACAGCAGCTACTTTCGGGACAATTTCTGTAAAAATGAGAATTACAAAGGTGACAACAACCACGTCAATTAGAATTCCTATTTCTTTATCCAAATTCAGCGTTGCGCAGATATTAAGGGTCCAGATAGCTGCAAGTGAGGCTGCGGTAATATTAACTATTGTATTGCCGACAATTATAGTTATTAATAATCTTTTTGGATGCAAGAGAAGCCGAACAACTTGTTTTGTAGGAAGATCCTTTTTTGCATCTAGTTTTTTAATATCTGTTGCAGAAAGAGAAAAAAAAGCGGTTTCAGATGCTGAGAAAAAAGCGGAGAGGAATAATAATGATATAAAAATTAAAACATTGATCAGGATAAAAAAATCCAAAATAGCAAATTCTCCCAAGTTAATCTGACAAGCATTAATTTAAAAAGAGATCTTCAACTTTTTTAAGATAAGCATCTTCTTGTCTTTTCATTATAATTTTCTCCTGGTGATGCTTATCATCTATTCCCGATAAATGCAAACAGGCATGCACAATCAGCCTGGAGATCTCATTTATCACAGGTACTTTGTAACGCAGTGCTTGGTCTTTTGTGCGTTCTACGCTGATGTAGATTTCTCCTTCAATGTATTCATCATCGGATAGATTAAAAGTCATGACATCAGTATACGAATTGTTATTGAGATAAGTCTTATGCATTTCCGTTAGAACGGAATCATTGGTAAAAATTACATCAATTGAATGTACTTTTAATTGCAATTCCCGGCACATCCATTTGGTTAAGCGAAGAAGAGTTTCTTTATGATCAGCAATTAATGCGGATTGGTTATGTAGCCGTACTACCATTGTTTAAAACCTTAAAATCGCTTTCCTTTTTCAAAGTACCTTTCTTGCTTAATTTTTTATTACTATCACTGCTAGGATATTCCACACGTTTATGGTAAATTCCTGAAAGCACTGACAAAAATGCATCGGTTATTCTTTTAAGATCCTGCATAGTCAGTTCGCTATCGTCAAGTTCGCCCTCCAGAAATCGTTTTTCTACCAAATCTTCGACCAGTTTACGCATTCTACTGGGCGTGGGATTGCTTAATGTTTTTGAAGCTGCTTCAACAGTATCGGCAAGCATAACAATTGCCGTTTCTTTGGACTGAGGAGATGGACCAGGATAGCGATAGTCCATTTCATTCACTTCGTTGATTTCTTTGGATTTAAGTGCCTTGTCATAGAAAAAACTCATTAAATTTTTACCATGATGCTCTGGTATGAAATCTCGGATTATTTTTGGAAGATTGTATTCTTCAGCCATTTCCAAACCACTTTTTACATGTGAGGCTAAAATTAATGCGCTCATATTTGGTGCAAGAGAGTTGTGTTTACTTTCACTCCCTTTTTCATTTTCCACAAAATATTCTGGCTTTACCATTTTACCTATATCGTGATAATAACTTCCTACACGGGCAAGTAAGGGATTCCCTGATACTGCTTTTGCAGCTGCCTCTGCTAGATTGCCAAGAATAATGCTGTGATGAAATGTACCAGGCGCTTTAACCGCCAACTCCTTGAGCAGGGGATGGTTTAGATCTGACAGTTCAAGCAGTGTGATATCTGTTGTTATATCAAAAGTACGTTCGAATAAACCCAGTGTCATATAAGTAATAAACGGAGCTAAAATAGCATTGGGTAACATATAATATGAAAAGACCTGAAATATTTCTTTGAATTCTTCAAAACGAAGGATTCCAAATGTAAAATTTACGCCGAAGTATGCGATGATGATATAGAGTATCGCTTTGAAAATCTGATTGCGGGTTCTGATATGGGTCACGGAATAAATGGCTATGATGCCAACAAAGAGAGTCAGAAACATAAAAAAATAATCAAAACCCGTAATGCCCCCCAGTAATAAGGCAATGATTACAGTTCCCACAAAGCCTACACCAGGATCAAGTAGTATGCCGATTAACATGGAAGAAAGAGTTGTTGGAATCAGAAAGGCTGACCAGTCTAAGGTATTGACAATAATTGCTCCAAGCGCCATTTGTAAAAAGATAAGTATCGTAAGAAGTAAAAGTTTACGATTATCTGCAAATATTTTCTGCCTGTTTGTTGAGAGATATAAGACAAACAGGAATAATATTAACGCTGTGAGCAGGTATTTGGCTATAACGGAAAGAATTTGCCGAATATCACTCTTTTCCGTGCTACTCTCGGCAGTGGCAACTTCTAATGAATATAGTTTTTGGTATATATCTGCTGTTATACGTTCGTTTTCATCAACAATTCTTTCATTTTCATAAACAAAATCCTTACTGGTCGGAACCGCTTTAATTGCCTCGCGTTGACGTTCCTCACTCAACTGTTTATCATAATATATATTTGGTTCGCAAAAATTAAGCAGGAGATTTTTTAAAAATTCTGAGTTCTCTGTGTTTTTTAGTTGTGATGTGAGCAATTCTGGAATTTGCGAAAAATCACGCACTTGTTCGAAATCAAGATCTTCCTCAATACCATTTTGAATCATGGTTACTTTTTTATTTAAAACCGAGCTTTTAGTGATGTTAATAATTTTCTCGCTGTATAGTTTTCTCAAGATGTTTACGAGCTGATTTCTCATCCTCTTGTCTTTATCAAGCTTTACCAGCTGCACTAGCTGATTGATCTCATTAGATCTGAGATCTAGTTGAAAGCGATTAATGATTTCTTTATCGCGTTCTGCCAGCAGTGTGACAAGTAGGGAATCTGTATTAGCTGTAAGCTCTTTATTCACCTTTAATTCTTCAGGTAATTGTTCCAAATATCGAAATAATTCCCTTAGACTAAGTATTTGAATTTGAGCCAGGGTATCATTGTGTTGGAAAAAAAAGGGTACATCCTGTTTGGCTTTTTGTTGCTCCACAGCTAATTCTTCGGGCATTTTTAATATAGGAAACCTGAAAGGTGCAATAACTTTTTTAGTTGCAATGCTTCCCACAGTTAGATCTGTATATTTAAATGAACGTCCGCTGGGAAACAATAACGGAATTATAATTACCAAGGATAAAAAATATCCTAATTTTACTAAAAATTCAGATAAGGGCATGCCAGCGACAGATCTCTTCTCGATAGTCTGCATGAATCTTCTTTTTGATTTTTTATTAGTCATGAATCTCTACTCCAATTGGAAAATAAAATTTAATTCGGAATTTATATAAACTCCCACGACTTTTCCACAATATTATATGGAGAATCGATTGGAAATCAAAATATCTTATATTTTCTCCAACTTTTCTAAATACTGTTTTTCTCCAAAAACAAGCAACGAGTCCCCTAATTCGATCTTATAATTGGCATCAGGTTGTATCGTGATAGAAGTTCCCTCACTGCGTTTCTTAACCAGTATCACATCAACCCCATATTGTGATCTCATGTCTAGCTGTCGTAATGATTTACCTATAAAGCGCGTTGGTGCTTCAATATCAAGCAGATGATATTTCTCATAAACAGGTACGACATTTTGTTGTAGCGTTTTCCTGATACCACCACCAAGTTCACCTGACATATCTCTCAAAAATATTTGTCTGTTGTAAATTTCAATTACATCCTGTTGCCAGATGCTACCGATGATCTTTTTACCGTTCGCGGAAGAGGTTACCGGAAACTCATCCATACTATACCTTCCAAATTTCTTCATAACATCATCAAGATTTTCATCAATCGAAACATTTATTACTTCGGGATTCATAATATCTTTAGCAATGAGTAGATTCTTTAAATTCTCATAATCTACGATTGTTTTTCTAATCTCATTTAATGAGATTGAGCCTGTGATATTCTTATCATTATCAATAATATAAAAATATGAATGTTGGCTCTGAGCCATTCTTTCGATAATTTCTGGGAATGGTTCTGATTCACTCAGAATTTCAACGGATCTTTTATATACATCGCTTACTTTCAGAGATTTTAAAACGTTGATTTCTCTACCACCATATAAATTTATTCCACGCAATTTCAATTTTAAGGTATAGATTGAATCTTCTTTTAGCCTCATGGCAATGATGGTTGATATGATACAGGTAATCATTAATGGTAAAATAATTTTATAGTCACCGCTCATTTCAAATATTATTAATATGGCTGCAATGGGACCATGTGTTGCGGCAGCTACCACACCTCCCATAGCTACAAGTGCATAAGCACCGGGAATTATTTCAAGTGCTGGAAAATATATTGCAATTATTGAACCATAAAAACTGCCAAGTACGGCACCTAAAAACAGGGAGGGTGCAAAGATGCCCCCCGATCCCCCCGATCCTAAGCTTAAGGAGGTAGTAAAAATCTTTATAAATACCAGAGATAGAGCGAGTTGCCATATTAACGTATTATTTAGTGCACTTGTAATGGTATCGTACCCAACACCAAAAATTTGTGGGAAAAAAATGCCGATTAGGCCAATGCCCATACCTCCTAGTCCTGCTTTAACCGGTTCAGGCCATCTAAGCTTATCAAAGAAACCTTCCAGCGAATAGAGCGATTTAATAAATAACAGTGCCACACCAGCAGACATAAATCCCAAGATCACATAAAATATTAATTCCACAGGAGAACCCAGATGATATTTAGGAACCATAAAAGCAGGAAAATCGCCCAGGAAATATCTGGATACAACGGTTGCCATTACTGAAGATATAACCACGGGACTGAATTGTGGTACGGCAAAATCACCCAGAATTACCTCAACCGCGAAGAGGGCGCCAGCGACGGGCGCATTAAAAGCTGCGGCAATTCCAGAGGCTGCCCCACAAGCAACAAAGGTACGCATGCGTTTAGGATTTACTCTTAGAAATTGACCTACCGTTGAACCGGTAGCCGAGCCAATCTGGATAACCGGTCCCTCTCTTCCAACCGAACCACCGGAAGCTATATATACAGCGGAGGCAAATAATTTAGCCAATACGACACGAGGGCGAATAATACCATTACGCAAAGAGATAGCTTCCATCACCTCTGGTACACCGTGACCTTTCGCTTCTCGAGCGACAAATTGAATAATAAACCCGACGAAGATACCACCACATGCAGGAATGATTATTTTCCAGATCCAATCAATTTGCCCCACAGTATTTAAATTGAAATCACCTCCCCAGAAAAGATGCTCAAAATTTTTAATTGCAAACTGAATACCCACCGCTCCAAAACCACCCAACATACCAATAATTACCGCAACGGTCAGCACAAAAGAGTGCTCTCCCATTTTATAGCGATCTATAATACTGTTAGATCTTATTGATATGCGTTTAATAAAGGTTTTAGCCTGTTTAGAAGGATCATCCATGAAATTTAATGCAGAGTTGGTTTTAACACGGGATGGCTTAAGGTTGACTTCGTTTTAATAAATTCATTTATTTAGACCTTAATTTACACATAGCTTAGTTCGTTTTCAACAAAAACTCATTTAAAGGGGATGACACTTGGTTTTGAATACTCAAAAGCTGTGAAGCGGCGAGACTCCCTTAAAGAAAAATTAAAATTAAATTGACCGGATTTTGTAAAGAGTCCGAAGCGCAATTGAATGGTATTAAATACCAGACTTTCATTGCGGATTCGGCAACCAATGCCTACTGCACCATATAAATGATCAGGTGAAATCAGATCTTTATCTTGAGTTACCCATCCAAAATCACTAAAGGCATAAAGAGCAAATCGGAATCCATAAAAATACCAGGGGGCAAATGCTACCGATTCCAAACTAAATGTGAGTTTGCGTTGTCCTTCTGTCCTTTCAGCTGCAATACCACGTATTTCATCTTTGAGATTTATGGTCTCACCTGCCAAGCGCAACCATCCGGCAGTATAATTAATATAGAAAAGATTTCTTATATGAAATTGCGAAAACTCTATTAAAGGTGTAAAGTAAGTACCTGTTATTTTAAAAATTCCCTCTTCAACGCGATGATCATGTAAATATCCTCCGGCACTTAAATTGATACCCAGGTAACCGAAGTTCTTCCAAAATTCAGCAGCACCTGCAGATCCGCCCAGATAATACTTATCTCTAAATTCTTCCTGATTAAGTCCACCGGTTATATTAAATATATAACCATAGGGTATATCTTCTGTGCGTCCGAAGGACAGAATCATATTGCTTTGAAAGTAATATATATTACGTAAGGTAATACTACCTAATATTAAATTCTCATCATGATATTTGTAATTTGAATCAGGTAAGACTTGTGGTCGATCGTTAAACGATTTATCGAAATAGCGAGCAGCAATAATTAAGTTTCTCCTACTTGCGGCATCTCCCATTATAAATGAACGTCCCAGCCAAATATCCTGATAGTGTGAGGTAATATGTTGTCTTTGCCCTTCATTTTCTTCTAAATTATTAGTTGTAATGCCCCAATCCAGTCCCCCGGCATATTTAATTTGTGGTGTAAAAAAAGTTCTACTGAATTCTAACCTGATTAACTCATTACTAGGATAATTGATATAATTAAACAATCCTCTAATAAAGCTACCCGCAATATTAGTAATGGCGAATTTACCATCATATCCCCATGGCGGCATATCATTGGCATTATATTCGAAGGTATTACTAAATTCCGAACCTAATCCCATAAAATTCCTGTCAAATACCCTGATTCTATAATTATTTATAGAATTAATAGATGGAGTGATACCGATTGAGAATACATCCTGTGTGACGACTATAAGATCAACAATGTTATCATTTTCAGAGTGTGGCTCTATAAGTATACTAGCGTTGTACATATAGGGTAAATTCCTAAGGATTCTTTCATTATCTGCCAGTGTAAATGGAGCGATTGTATCCCCCACATTGAACAACAAGTTATTGCGGATTACGCTCTCTCTTGTCTTTATGTGTAAGGAATTCAATGTTCTGGAAAAGCCGCTCTCTGCAACCTGGAGGGTGTCATAGACAGAACCTGATAAAATATCCAATCGTTTTATATGAATACTCGCAATAGTTTTTCCCATATAGGAGAAAAATCTTTTTTCTGCTTGGGCAAACTGAAGCGTATCACTGTCACCTTTTTGCGATACAAAGATAAAATCATATAGTGTGCGCATAAAGAGATTATTATTAGCCTTGACCCTTAAAGAGTCATAGAATGCTTGAGATTTTCTATATCGGTCTTCTTTAATAGTATATTTGGTATTGTTTGGTATGTACAGTATGGTGTCCGATTTAACAACAATAACTCTATCTGTGAATACCACGAGATGGTTTGCCTTAACATGTACACTATCGAATTCGGTAGAGAAGCTATTTTGTTCCTGACCGCACAACGCCGTAAACGTAATAAGTACTGATGTTAGCACGTTGTATATATGTCCTTTATAAGCAACTATTTTCATAGTAACAGACAACTTTTAAATAAATTTTTAAAATATTGAGAAAAAATATAAAATGCAAAAGTTGTAGGTACACGACAGGTATTGCTAATTAAAAATCTATAGCATCTAATTCTACTTTTATTATTTACTTATATTTTGTAAAATAAAGACCTATAAGGGATGATATTAAAAAAGGGCTTATATAGCATATATTTTCGTTCAATTATATATGATATAGTGCGTTTCCAGAAAAGGAGATAAGTAAATGACTTCTATAGTAGATGTAATGGCAAGAGAAATACTTGACTCAAGGGGGAATCCGACGATTGAAGTAGAAGTTGTACTTGAGAGTGGTGCATTTGGTCGGGCTGCTATTCCTTCAGGGGCTTCAACAGGAGAGCATGAGGCAATCGAATTACGTGATAAAGATAAGCAACGCTACTTAGGGAAGGGTGTACTTCAAGCCGTTAAAAATGTTAACGAGGTAATCACAGAGCAAATATTAGGTCTGGATGCGACGGAGCAGGTGGCGATTGATAAGCTGATGATTGAATTGGATGGTACACCCAATAAAAATAGATTAGGAGCAAATGCCATATTAGGTGTTTCCCTAGCCGTCGCAAAGGCAGCCGCAGAGGCATTGGGTTTACCTTTATATCAGTACCTGGGAGGTGTTAACGCGAAAGTCCTGCCTGTTCCGATGATGAATATTTTAAATGGCGGTAGTCACGCCGATAACAATGTTGATTTACAAGAATTTATGGTTGTACCAGCAGGAGCTTCTTCATTTAAAGAAGCGCTTCGTATGGGGGCGGAAATATTTCACAGCTTGAAGAAAGTTTTGCATACCAAAGGTTATAATACAGCAGTGGGTGACGAAGGTGGTTTTGCACCTGATTTAAAATCAAACGAAGAGGCGATCGAAGTAATTCTCCAGGCCATTACCAAAACCGGTTATAAAGCAGGAAAAGATATTTATCTCGCTCTGGATCCCGCTTCTAGTGAATTTTATGATAAAGCCAAGAAAAGATATATCCTGGCATCGGAAAAAAGAGAATTAACTGACGAAGAGATGAGTGATTTTTATGTCCAATGGGTTAAACAATACCCTATTGTTTCCATTGAAGATGGAATGGCAGAAGATGATTGGCAAGGGTGGAAATTAATTACTAAGAAATTGGGTGGTCGAATTCAATTGGTAGGGGATGATCTGTTTGTAACAAATACAAAACGTCTTGCCCAGGGGATATCCAAAGGTATTGCAAATTCCATACTAATTAAAGTTAATCAAATTGGCACGTTAACAGAAACATTAGACGCCATTGAAATGGCACAGAATGCTGGCTATACTGCAGTGATATCGCATCGTTCCGGTGAAACCGAAGACAGTACCATTGCTGATCTCGCTGTAGCAACGAATGCTGGTCAGATCAAGACGGGCTCAGCTTCACGTAGCGATCGTATTGCAAAATATAATCAGCTCTTAAGAATAGAAGAATTGCTCGGAGATACAGCTGTCTATAAAGGTAGTGCAGTATTTAAAAACATGGGATAGTTTTTAGTAGCTATTTTGTAGCAAAGTTTATGGTAAGAAAATATAAGAAAACCCCTGATAGCAAGTTAAGTGATATCATACGGCATATAAGGAAGAAGAAGCATCTCAGGCATCTTCTGTATTTCGTTATCGCATTGATAATCTTTGCCTTTTTTGCCTCCGGTCCCCGGGGAGCGTACCAATTGGCACGCTTTTTAGGCCAAAAGAAGGATCTCGAGAAAGAAATTAAACAGCTGGAACAAGACAAGAAAGAATTACAGATAGTTAAAGATAAACTCGAAAATGATCCAGAATATATTGAAAAAGTAGCCCGTGAAAAATATAAAATGAAGAAAGAAGGGGAAAAGGTTTATCAGGTAGTTGAAGATGAATAACCTACATATGTGAATAAATGCGCATTTATCTTTTAGTCATGATATTTGTCATACCTTTCTTACTCCATGCCCAAAGAACATTCATAGCAGCTCCAAATAATTGGCAATTAATTGTTATCAAACAGGATAGAACCTGGGATTGGCGAGGCAAATATCGCTACCATAATGATCAATATGAAGGTCCTGGAATAAAATTAGATGGGAATTTTTACTCAAATATACTCTATCCTAATGAAATATCTCAAAAATGGCGTGATAGCCATGAGTTAGATGGGTTTTTTTATTTCAAATCGGGATCTTTGATCCGGGGTATTTATGCCCAATCATGGCTATTGACCGATCGCCAATTTGGTACAATTCTTGGTCCCTACGGTTGGCACATACCTAAGCAGATTTATCTATTGAGCGATATACAAAAAGGTACGGTCAACACCTATGGCAATCATGTCTTGGGTTTTAAAGCTATTTATAATTTAGAGGAAAATATTTCGGTAAATCCCTATCTCGGGTATCAACAGGCACAAAATAAAGAAATTATAGAATGGGGATGGGATTTAGGTATTAGGGGAAAGATCCGGAATTATCCCCTGGGAAATTATCGCACATCTTTAGATTTGGTATCTGATTATGATTTTTACCGCGAGAGGCAAAATTCTATTAATGCCCTTGATATCGGTATAAAAACAAGGTTTTCTCAAAAAGCACGGGATTCATTGTCCGTTGCCTATAGTCAAGAAAAACAACAATATTTTACAGGCAATGCCGATTATTTGGTAAATGTAGATATTGAAAATAAACAACTGCTAAATTTTTTGTACTACTCTTTATCAAATAGGTCTAGATTAGAATTACATACTTTTCTTCACTCGCGCAATATCATAGACGACAATCCAGCACAACCGAATGTTCGAGATATATTACGTATAGAAAACCGAATTAATTTCAGCCATTTCTTATCAAAAGTTGTTTATTCCCTGGGATTACATACCTATCAGGAGAATTTAGACAATGGCGGTCGTGATATCACTACCGATAGCAAATCAATGCAAACAACTCTGAAGGCTGATGTTACCTATTTATTAAGTGGCAAAGACCAATTTGATCTGCAATTTAGTTTTGTAAAATTTCAATACGATACGCCCGATTCTGTAACCAACAATGATGATCGTGACGAACTGCGTCTTATTGGTTTACTAAGATATTCACGGCAATTTAGTCCATTACTCAAGTTATATCTCGAAGCATATCTTAATTTTTATCATAAAATATATGTCTTCGAGGAACAGAGCGCCAACAACAACTGGAATCGCATTTACAGGTTAGGAGCTGTTGTAAAATATCAAAATCATAAGTGGCGTAATTCTTTAAAGACTCAGGTACTGGCCAATTATACCGTATATGATTTTGAGCAAATTTTTAACGAAACCCGTAGTTTCATATTTAGAAAATATATTCTTTCCGACTCTTTAGTGATTCCTCTTTTTACAGATTTATCACTAGGGATTTATGGGCGTCTCGAATTGGAAGATAGAGGAACATTCTACAAATCTGAATTTGGTCAAAAATTGTTGGAGTCGAATGTTAGTACTTTTTATGATTTTTATTTGGAAAGGAAGAATATATTATTGTTCGATTTTGTGTTTGGAGTTGCCATTTATCAACATGATGGCTGGCGTCATGTACCCTTTAAAAGAAAAGAACGGGATGTAGAAAAAATAAGTCCCTATTTGAGACTATTCTACCCTTTAGGTCGAAATTTGCGTTTCGTTAGTACCCTATCGATAAATTACCTACGCGATCTGGGAAGGCTAAGTTCAAATTATAAGACAGGAAATATAACCCTGTACTATCATTTTTAAATCAGTTTAAATCAAAATTTGATGGAGAGATCTTGCACTGTATTTTATTGACTGAGTATTTGAATTTTGATATATTGAAGCGTAAAACACTTGAAGGTGTATAATTATCTTAAGATTGCCATATTCAGTCGATAATTCTAGTAACTTTAACAAATATAGTAGTAATTCTAAAAATGTTTTCCCCGGGTCATAAAAAACGTCCTTATAAATTTGATCCTTTTAATATTTCTGAGCGGATAGGCCAGGGGAGACAGGGTATAAAGTTTGAACGTTTGGCCAGGACAGTAAAACCTAAACCGCTATGGTGGTTAATCATTGTATTTTTACTGGTACTGATCGTTTACTGGTATTTAAACACAGAAATTTTATGAGCGCTACTTCCAGGAGGAATAATGATTCAAATCAGTAAGATTCTCAGACAGGTTCCTATATTTAAGATGCTCGGCAAAGAAAGTATTGATTTTATTGTCGAAAGACTCAAGTTTAAATCGTTTGAGAATAATGAGACAATTTGTAAAGTTGGTGATCCCGGCGATACCATGTATATAATCATTACGGGGGGGGTTAACATCTGCATATATGGTCCTGATAAAAGCGAACAAATAGTTGCCACACTTGGTCCAGGGGACTATTTTGGTGAGATGGCGTTGTTGACGGGTGAAACTCGCTCAGCTACGGTTAGAACTTCTGAAGCATCGGAAATGTTTTTATTACACAAAGGCGATTTTGATGTAATATTAGAAAAATTTCCATCTATTTCTCTGAGTATGGGAAAAATTGTAAGCAAGCGTTTAAGACAAACATTAAGTAAAGCCGGGGAGTTGCCTAAAGTGCAAGCTGCGATTGAAACAGGATTGAAAGGCTCTCTGAGCGAAAGAGATTTGGTTGATTTAATAGAATTCTGTGAATCTAATTCACTGACCGGAACACTTACTGTTCATCATGATAGTGAACAGGGTATATTTGAATATGCCAAAGGAGAATTGGTAGCGGTCAAATTGGGAAATAAAACTGATGATCAGGCTCTGGACGAGATGTTGGGCTGGAAGGTCGGGGAATTTGAAATTAAAGCCAAACCCTTAACATTGGAACAAGAGAGGAAAGAAAAGAGTCAAGTGAAGGAGCATAAACAAATATTGATCGTGAATAATAGTCTGGTTGTCAGAAAATTGATTGAACGCGCTTTTAAGGGTTTGGGATATAATGTTTCAACTGCTGAAAATATTGCCAAATCAAAGGAAATAATGGCCCAGAGTTTACCTGATATTATTATTACCGATGTCAAACTGGCTGATGGATTAGGTATTGATTTTTGCAAAAGTGTAAAAGCTGAAAAAGATATACCTTTTATCTTTTTAGCTGATGATTCTGTACGAACGGAGTTTAATAATGAATTGCAAAAAATAGGTAAAGCGGTTCTTACAAAAACACATGAAGTAAGTGAAATCGTAAAATTAGTGGAAAATTTGATTTAGCATGAATGAAGAAAGTATCAAATATATTAAAAGTGTGGTACCTTTTAACAGTCTGTCGGAAGAAAGCTTACAGTCTATATCACAAGATCTGCAAAATGTAGCATATTCTGCCGGTGAAATTATAATTAAAGAAGGGGAAGAGGGTGATAGTCTCTATATCATCGAGAAAGGCACAGTCCAGATATATATGAAGGATCCTGGTAGTGACGAAAAGATCACCCTATCAAAGCTTAAGGAGGGTGATTACTTCGGTGAAATGGCTTTAATTACAGGTGAACCTCGTTCGGCTAATGTCGAAGCATTAGAGAACGTGAGTCTATATAGATTAGATAAAAAGGGATTTGACAAGTTAATTAAGGAGGATCCTGCTATTTCTCTTGCTCTCTCACATATGTTAAGTCAAAGATTGAAGAATTCAAATATCAAGCGCTTGGAATCGGAAAAACTATATCATTCAAAAATATCACCCTCAGGTTCATTGTCCGAAATTCCGTTCCATGAAGTTTTAAAGTTTTGCGAACAAAATTCTCTTACAGGTAACATAAAGTTGAATCATAACAATGAGCATGCTGAAATTGTATTTCGTAAAGGTAATGTCCAGAATGTGTCATTAGGTCAGCTTAATGACGCTGAAGCGATTGATGTGATGATGCAATGGAAAAGTGGGACATTTATCATCGAACCGTCACTGTTCTCTATTGAAGAGGGTATTAAAGCAAAAGAAGATGAATCACGAGAATTAAAGGATATCCCAAGTCTTATAGAAGTCCTACTAGATGCAACTTTAAAAAAATTAGTCTCAATTATAGGTTCACAGGCGGTAAGCGATATTATTGAAGATACATTAAAACAATTGGAAGCATATTTTCCGACTCTTAAATCTCACCATTTTGAGATCATGCCTAAAATTAGAAGTGATCTGAAATATGAAAATAAGTGGGGTGATAAAGAGACCCTAGCCATTGCCGTATTTTTACAGTCGTTGATCAAGAATTGTCGTTCAATAGTATTCGGTATTTCTTTTATGGATATGAAAGAGTTAGCGGGAGAGCATAAATCACAGTTAGAAAAAATATCATTCTTTGATTATATGGAACATGCCGACGAATTTGTTATTTAGTTTTATTTAACATTTTTATTAAATACGTATAAGCAGCGGGAACATCATCACAAAAGTGTATTAATTTTAGATCTTCCCGACCGATAGTTCCCCATTCCACGAGAGCGTTTAAGTTCAGTATTTCATTCCAGTACTCAGTACCATAAATAACAATGGGTAATTGTTTGCTTATCTTATGTGTTTGAATCAAGGTAAGGACTTCCATAAGTTCATCCATGGTGCCGAAACCACCGGGGAAGATGACCAATGCTTTAGCTAAATACACAAACCAAAATTTACGTATGAAAAAATAATGAAATTCAAAAATTAATTCCTGGCTGATATAGCGATTGGGAGTTTGTTCGGTTGGTATACTTATGTTTAAACCTATCGATTTACCTCCTGCAAGTTTAGCTCCTTTATTCGCGGCCTCCATCATTCCTGGTCCCCCTCCGGAGCATACATAAAATGATTGTTTTACTTTAGGGTTATCAATAGCCCAGAGCGTTAATCTTTTGGAGAGTTCAACCGCATCTTCATAATAATGTGCCAGACGAATTTTCTTTTTTTCCCTCTCAGTTAATTTAACATTGCTCAGGTCCGCTGTTTTATGTTTTTTTTGTATTTGTTTTATAGCGGTTTTTAAATCCACAGATCTAGAAGAACCAAAAAATACGATAAGATTTTCAATGTTATATTTTTTGAATCTGGCTAACGGTTCATGGTACTCAGCTAAGACTCTTATTGTCCGTGCCGCTGGACTATTAAGGAACTCCAAATTTCTATAAGCTTTTATCGGTTTTCCCGAAGTAGTCATTGTTTTCTTCATATTATTGCTATAAAAGATAATTAGAAATTTCTGAAATCTTTGGTCTGCTCAAAGACATGGCGGATTAGCTGTTGCTCTTTTTCACCTAACGTGATTTTTCGCCTTTCCATTACTTTTATCGCCACCTCCAATGCTTTTTCCAAATTGTATTCAACAAGCCCCTCTGATCCTCCCCAACTGAAGCTGGGTATCCATTTAGGCAGGAAGTTAGCACCGTATAAATTGCACATGATTCCTGCCACCGTTCCTGTATTAAACATGGTATTGATACCCGTTTTGCTATGGTCACCCAGCGTTAGTCCCACAAATGTTGATCCACTGTCTACCTCTTTTCCGTTAATATAAGCGCGCACCGGACCATAGTTGTTTTTCAGATCGGAGTTATTGGTATCAGCGCCTAAGTTTACCCATTGTCCTAAATAGGCATGCCCCAGGAAGCCATCGTGCTGTTTATTGGAATAGGAGTGAATAATCGATTCTTCAACTTCGCCACCAACCTTACATACTTCCCCTATAGACGTGCCTTCATAGATTTTAGCGCCGATTTTGACTAAACTTTTTTTACCTATATAGGCAGGACCAATAATGGTAGCCTGGGGAAAAATGTGTGCATTTTCATCAATATAAACAGGCCCATCTTCGGCATTTATCACAACTCCTGGATCGACCTGGGCAGTATCAGAAATACAAATCTGATTGGGGTGTAATAAAAAGACACCCGGTCTTTCTTTGCTTGGGGGTGTTTTGCCGTTTAAGGTTGTATTGTAATCGGTAGTAATTTGTCCAGGATTTTCATGGATGAAATCCCAAGAATATTTAGGTAAGGTTACATTTTGCGTTACATCTTCTGTTACCTTAAAAGCTGAAAAATCCAGTGTCCCGTCAGCATGATACTCTAACTTTGACAGATGCTCTTTGGTGATAAATGCAGCCACTACTTCATTATTCTTAAGAAATAGTTTAACTTGATTGGTACGCTTCAACTGTTCTAAAAAGGTTTCCTGGAATAAAGCACGCCCATTTAACAGCAGAATGTCCTCAGTATTAAATGTATTGATGTTTGCACCGGGATTCTTTTCACGAAAAAAATCTTTCAAAATATTGCGCATGAAATATATAATTTTTTTATCTTTAAAATATCTTTCGAGTTTTTCCCGTAACAGATACATTCCACAGCGTAAATCAAAAGTAGGTCTGAGATAAGTTAAAGGTTGTAAATTTTCATATCCGCTATCTTCAAAAATGCCTATATTCATCTCTTATCCTTTCACTTCGACTATAAAATAAACAGGCGAAATTAACTGGATTATTAGTCTTCAAAATGTGAAGAAGTGTATTTGAATGGTATATGCCGATAAATACCCTCTAATTTCGATGCCGCCTCTTTATCCACCATAATTCTGATGCGGGGGTGCATTTGCAGCACTGAAGCCGGACAACTGGTTGATATAGGTCCTTCAATAGTATTTTTAATGGCATCTGCTTTGCCTTTACTGTTTGCCACAAGAACGATTTCCCGCGCTTCCATAATTGTTCCAATTCCCATAGTGATGGCATGCACCGGGACATCTTCAATACGTTCGAAAAAGCGAGAGTTGTCTTGAATCGTTTCCTCAGTTAGCGTTTTAATTCGCGTGCGCGATCCCAGGGATGAACCCGGTTCATTAAATGCAATATGTCCATTAGCACCGATACCAAGAAGCTGCACATCAATCCCACCTTTTTCAACGATCTTTTTTTCATACCATCTACAGAATCCTTCGATATCAGCACTCATACCCATTGGTATATAAACGTTATTTGGAGAAATATTTACATGCTTAAATAGATTTTCCCACATGAAATAGTGGTAGCTCTGATCATGGGATGGAGGTAAGCCGACATACTCATCAAGATTAAATGTGGTGATCTTAGAAAAATCAAGCCCTTCTTCTTTATACATACGAATCAATTCTTTATACATTGATAAGGGCGTACTACCTGTGGCTAATCCCAGCACAATATCAGGCTTGGTATGAATACGGTGAGCGAATATTTTAGCGGCTTCGCGACTCATTTGTTCATAGGTATCTTTGACTACGACAAACATAAAATCCTCCCAGATTTCAGGATTAAAAGAATGATAATTTTATTTAAAGTTTTATATATGATTTTAAATGGAGTAATGGAGCATTGGAGTATTGGAGTACTGGATTGATACAATACTCCAACACTCCATCACTCCAATACTCCAGTACTTTATAACTCCAACACTCCATTTCTGTATTTCTCAATTTCTTTTTTTCGCCAAAAATATCATTTGATATTTGTGTTCTTACTTGTATATTTAGATAGTTTAACCTCCGAACGAACTAATCACAATATAATAAATTTGGAGTTAAAATGTTACATCAAGTTGGCTTTGGTGTAAAATTTATTAAAGATTACAATGAGCTGCGTGTACTTCGTTTTATCAAAAATAATGCTCCTGTCTCCCGTGCCGAAATTTCCAAGCAGTATCATATATCAAAGGCTGCGGTTTCTGATATAATAGCCAGATTAATTGATCAGGGGTATGTATCTGAGGTTGGGGTTGGAAATTCGACGAACAAAGGTGGCCGTAAACCTATATTATTAGAGTTTAATCAATCCGCTGGTTCTGTATTCGCAATTGAAATCAAAAGATCTTATGCCAGAATTGCGCTGCTGGATATGGATGCTCACATCCATGAACTCAAAGAAGTATACTATCCGGAGGGTAGTAGTTTTGATGTCGTGGTTGGCAAAATATTTCCTTTACTACATCAATTCATGCAGCGTAGATGGGTTAGAAATTCCAGATCCATAGGTATTGGTATCGGGATTCCCGGTCTGATAGATTATTGTGCTGGATGTGTAAGAGTCAGCGATACACTTAAGAATTGGATCAAGGTTCCGATTCGAGAAATGTTTGAAAAAGAGTTTAACATAAAAGTTATAGTTGAAAATGATGTGAAGACTTTGACTCTGGGTGAATGTTTATTCGGCCAGGGAAGAGATCATGGTAATTTAGTGAATTTATGGATAGGGGATGGCATTGGTGCCGGTATCATTATTAATGGCCTGTTGCTAAGAGGCGTGACTGCCAGCGCCGGAGAAATTGGTTATGATGAACTTGGATTTTTTATAAGGGATAGTGGAGAATTTCCTCTCTTATATAAAGGGCAAAAAGATTTTGGTGATATTTTATCGAATAAGCTCTTATTGGATTCTGCATGTAATGCGATACATAACGGATATCAATCGCAATTAAATGCCTCAAATATGAGTTTGGATACATTTATCTGCGCCGTTGAAGAAGAGGATAACCTGGCAACGGCTTTGATAAGCGAATATGCCAATATTCTGGGTATTTTAATTATTAATTTGGTTAATACACTCAATATTGAATTGCTGATATTAAGTGGAGAATTGGCAACTAGATGTCCTAAATTGTTACATTTTGTGAAAGAAAAGGTGCATAAGGATATTTTACGAGAACCAGCACAGGCGGTTAAAATAGTCCCGGGGTGTTTAAAAGAGAAGGGGGTAATCATGGGTGCAACGGGTTTGGTCCTGGAGGATTTATTTTATCAAGATACTCCCAATATTTTGAAATATCGCTCAATCTTCAAGTAGTCGGTATACATTCTTACGTAAATCTCTGAGTACAATTAGACCTCTCTTGTACTAGCCTTGATAGAATTGTATTATTTAAGTACATTATTTTACTGAATGCATAGTGTGAGATAGCAGCGGTGTGTTTTGAGGTTAAGAAGGCAGACAAAGATACAAAAGCCCGTGCAGGATTGTTAAAAACGGATCATGGTGAAATTTATACGCCCATATTTATGCCTGTCGGTACACAAGGTTCGGTAAAAACATTATCACCAAGAGACCTAAAAGAGAGTGGCGTGCAGATTATATTGGGAAATACTTATCATTTATATCTAAGACCGGGCGATCAGATTGTGGCCGATTTCGGAGGACTGCATAAATTTATAGGTTGGTCAGGTCCAATTCTAACCGACAGTGGTGGTTTTCAAGTATATAGTATGGCAGAATTAAGGAGTATTGATAGCGAAGGAATAAGTTTTCAATCTCATCTCGATGGATCGTCGCATAGATTTACAGCAGAGAAAGTGATAGATATTCAGGTGAACCTTGGTGCGGATATCATTATGGTTCTTGATGAATGCACTTCTTACCCTTGTACTTATGAATATGCCAGAAAATCTAATGAACTTACTATTATCTGGGCTGAGCGAGCGAGAGAATATTGGGATAAATGTACCAGTCTACATGGTTATCAACAATATCTGTTTGCCATAGTCCAGGGAAGTGTATTTGAAGATATTCGTGAGATAAGCGCTAAGAAATTGATTGATTTGGATTTTCCCGGTTATGCTATAGGTGGCCTGGCTGTTGGTGAACCAAAGCACGAACGTGATAAGATCACCGATTACTGTTCAAATCTATTACCCAGAGAGAAACCTCGTTATTTGATGGGAGTAGGAACACCTGAAGATATTATTGATGCTATTGAACTTGGTATCGACATGTTTGACTGTGTAATCCCCACCAGGAATGCGCGTAATGGAACTGTATATACAAGTGCAGGTAAGTTAATCATAAAGGCTGCAAAGTATAAAAATGATAGCTCGCCCATTGATGAATCATGTTCCTGTTACACCTGTTCAAACTTTTCACGGGCTTATATTCGACACCTTTTAAATGCTAATGAGATTTTGGGATTACATCTGGCCACGTTACATAATATTCATTTTTATCTCTGGTTAGTTACTGAAGCAAGAAACCAGATTATGCAGGACAATTTTCTATCATGGAAAAATGACCTGAGCAATAAATGGAAAAATAATCAAAAATAAGGAGAATAATGTGTTACTTCATATTTTGCTTATGGCCCCTCAGGGTGGTGAACAAGGAGGTGGTTCGTTTTTAGGATTCTTACCTTTCATTCTAATCATAGTAATCATGTATTTTTTAATGATCAGACCCCAGGTACGGCGTCAAAAGGAAAAGCAAAAAATGATTGAAGCTGTACAAAAGGGTGATAATATCATTACTTCGGGTGGTATTCATGGTAAAGTTATGGGCTTTACCGATGATGGTAAAACGGTAATCATTCGTGTCGATGATAACGTTAAACTAAATCTTGACAGATCCGCCATTAATGTAGTAAAAGGAGCGCAAAAAAGTTAGTATGCGCGTGGTCTTTATGGGAACGCCCGAATTTGCGGTGGTTTCCTTGAATAAACTGTTGTTAGCTGGGATCAATATCGTTGCTGTGGTCACCGCACCTGACAAACCATCAGGTCGGGGCCTAAAAATACAGCAATCACCTATAAAGAAGGCCGCACAAGCCAGTCGTCTACCTATCTTACAGCCAGAAAAGCTCAGCGACCCTGACTTTAACATCAATTTATCACATTTTAAACCAGATCTGATTGTGGTGGTAGCTTTCCGAATTTTACCGGAAAGTGTGTTCACCTTACCTCTTCTGGGCACGATAAATTTGCACGGCTCCCTTTTGCCTAAATACCGCGGTGCTGCTCCAATTAATTGGGCCATTATTAATGGCGAGAAAGAAACGGGTGTAACGACTTTTTTTATAAAAAAAGAGGTGGATACAGGCAATATAATCGACATGGAAAAAATTCCCATATCACCGGATATGACTGCCGGGGAATTGCATGATATTGTGGCGCAAAAGGGAGCAGATCTCCTGCACACAACGCTAATAAAAATTGAGAAGGGTACTGTACGTACCAAAAAGCAAGACGATTCGTTGGCCAGCAGAGCACCAAAGATTAATCGCGACGATTGCCTGATTAATTTTGACACGCCTGTACAGAAAGTACATGACTTCATTCGTGGTTTATCACCTTATCCTGCAGCATACACTTTTCTTAATGGAAGGAGATTGAGACTATTTGCATCACGGATATGGGATCCTGTTACACTGAAAGCAAAGCCTGGGACACTGACCAGCATCTCTGAATCAAGAAGGCTACTTATTCAGTGCAATCCGGGTATAATTGCTATCGCGGAACTCCAGATTGAAGGCAAAAAACGCTTACCCGTAGAGGAGTTTTTAAAGGGTAAGCGAATAATTGCAGGTACTGTTTTTGGAGAATAAAAAAAATTAGTTTTTTGTAATATTCCTTGCCAAAATCACATCATTTTTTTTAAGCAAAAGTAAGCAGCGCCAACGTACAAAAAAGTCGACGGACGCGATCAGGATGATTATTTATCTGAAAAACATTTGAATTGAAAATCAAATTTACCTATTTTTAAATTTAAAATTTGATTAAATTCTGTAGCGGAAAATCAGAAATCTGTGACTTTTTGAACAAATTCCTTCGATATGTGGTAAGAGGAGATTGTGGTTAAAGAAAGACCCAAGATACTAGTGGTTGATGATCAACCGGAGAATATAGACCTCATAAAACATTACTTTTTAAATCTTCCCTATAAAATATACAGTGCTGCGAATGGTGTGCAAGCAATGCAATTAGTATCGGAGAATCCTCCGGACCTGATTATTTTAGACGTCGTCATGCCTGAAATGGATGGTTTTGAAGTTTGCCGGCGCTTAAAAACTAATCCTAGGACACGTCTGATACCAATCATTATGGTGACATCATTGGACAAGTCCAGGAATAAGATACAGGGTATTAAAGCGGGTGTTGATGATTTTCTAACAAAGCCAATTGATTTTATCGAGTTAAAAACTCGAGTGGCATCGCTATTGCGTGTCAAGAGGTTCACAGATGAGTTGGAGAATGCTGAAAAGATTATATTCAGTTTAGCTTTAGCGGTGGAAGCAAAAGACAAATATACCATGAACCATTGTCGCAGAATTGCCAAATTTGGAGCAATTTTAGGTGATAGACTAGGTCTTAAGAATGACATTATTAGAACCATTCGTCGTGGTGCATATTTGCACGATATTGGAAAGATCGCTATTTCAGATAAAATCTTACTGAAGAAAGGACCGTTAGAGAAGCACGAGTTTGAAATTATTAAAAGGCATCCCATAATAGGGGTGCAAATATGTAATCCATTGAACACGCTTAAAACGACCTTGCCAATTATTAAACACCACCATGAAAGATATAATGGAACTGGATATCCGGATGGTTTAGCAAAGCTTGAAATTCCTTTAACTGCGCAGATCGTAGCCATTGTGGATTCTTTTGATGCTTTAACCAGTAATAGACCCTATCGTAAAGCACTATCAAAATCAGAAGCGATCACGCAGCTGAAGCATGAAACAGAAAAAGGTCTGTGGAATCGCGATCTAACAGAGATATTCCTTGAAATTATAGATAACCAAAGTATAATAGAAGAAAAGAAAGCAGAATTCACCACACACTAAGTTGCCAAATCAAGATACTGTGTGATGAATTTAGCATCCACTGGCTGGGAAAATGGTGAGAAAAAAGGTTATAGGTATTACTTCTTGATCATAATCATAAAAAAGAATCCCCATTCCTTGACATATATCACATAAAATAAAGCATAATTCTTTATTATATACACATCCAATAGGTAAGCAAGCTAGGAGGAACAGGTGAATATTAAAAATGTCTTATTAATAACAATAATATCTATGGTACTATGGCAGATCCAATGTACTCCACCTTCTGAGCCCGATGTCACACCACCTGTGGTAACCATACTATATCCCTATGATGGAAGTGTTATATCTGGAGTAGTAACCGTATCCATCGATGCCAGTGATGATGGTAATATCAAGCGTATCTGGTATTATTTGGATGGCGTAAAAATGGGGCAGGTTGAGGATTCCTATGCTCAATTTGAACTCGATGTTTCAACAATGGTTGAGGACCAGATACATATTATTTATGCCGCTGCCGAGGACTTGAATGGAAATATTGGTCACTCAACCCAAATATCGGTTATAATTTCTGACTCAGATGATATAATTCCTCCTATAGTGCAGATTGTGAATCCCTTGGATGGTCAGGTGGTGCAGGATACCGTTTTAGTCGTGGCAGCTGCCGATGATGATCGCATTGTACGCGAAGTTGCCTTTTTCATAGATGGCGATTCGGCCCATAGCGATCGGTTTTATCCTTATGAATACCAATGGCCTGTTATAGATTTTGCAGATTCCACTGAGCATACCGTATTTGCCAAGGCATTTGATGGTTCAGGAAATTGGGCTATTTCAGATCTGGTTACCGTGACGGTATTTCCAAGTTTAGATCGCACACCGCCCAGTATTCAATTGGTTTATCCCCTGGAGGGGCAAATATTATTCGGTACCGTGCAGGTTAAGGTAGATGCCTCGGATGATAAACAGCTTGACAGAGTTGAATTCTTTGTTGATGGAAATCTCAGGCTAACGGTAAAGGCCGATACAACAATTTCTCCTTTTGTTTATAATTGGGATACCACACCCTATGAGAACAATTCTCAGCATTCTCTATATGCAAAGGCCTTCGACAAAGCCGGGAATCAGTCGGCATTTGCACCTGTGACTTATACCATATCAACTACCGGTTCAGATGATATTATCCCGCCATCAGTGACGCTTCTCTATCCCACCGAAGGTGACACACTCACGGGTATGGTAAATGTATGGGTAGATGCATATGATAATGTGGCTGTATCTCGTGTAGTTTTTTTTGTTGATGGTGTGCAAAGCACGACAGATCAGGTTGCGCCATGGGGATTTACATGGGATACAAGGCCTTTGGCAGATGGAGGGAATCATACCTTATACATAAAAGCATATGACTATGCACAGAATTTTGGAGCAGCTGGGCCGTATGTATTTATTATACGGTGAAATCAATTATGATAAAAGGGTGTCAATATGGCACCCTTTTTTTTTAAGTTTTAAATCATGGCTTAACAGTTCTTTAGGTATCAATGATAATTAATAAACATGATAATTTAGTATGATTAACATAAATCCTTCATAATTATTCCTTAAGATAGTGTGACACCAGTCACGAGTATAAATGCATAGAGTGTTATTTTATAGGCAATTGAAGAGGTCAAGCATCTTCAATTACATGAGAAATTCCAGATTGATGTTTCAATTTTTTTTTGTCCATTTATCTCTCAGATGTAGCTGAGGTGGCGAAGCCATATAAAATCCATATGAAATAACAAAAGCGATTGAAAAAAAGTGGATATTGATGTATTTTACAAACCAAGTCAATATTAATGTAACTTTAATAAGTTTAATAATTATCTCAGTGCTCTCAGTGGTTTATGAATAGGTCAGGTTAAACAATTAAAGTGATTAATGTTGAGTGAAAAGCAAAGATATATAAGAATAGGGGATAGTTGATGGTATTTAGAATGGGAAAAAATGATATATTGTATTTGATTTTAGCATGTGCGTTTTTGATTTTATTGAAAGATCAACTTCTTGCTAATTCAGCACAAAATAGTAATGAGAACAGTCCCCCCCAGGCCACCACGCGCCAAATTATATTTAAACCAGGTGATGCCGTCCGCATAATGATCTATCCCGATACTACTTCCTTTTTGCATGGTACGTACCCCATTGATGGTGAGGGGTATGTTTATCTTCCCATTACTGGCAGGGTTAAGGTCTCTCAAATGAATGAAGAGCAATTAGTGAATTTTTTAAAGACATCGTATACTCAATATTTTCGTATTCCTAATATACAGGTACGAAATTTAATGCGTGTTAGTGTATTGGGAGGTTTCAATCGACCCGGCATGTACTATGTAGATTCCGATGAAACGTTGTGGCATTTGTTGCGGCTTGCTGGTGGTACCGCCGATGGAGAAGGTCTTGCAGATCTAAAGTGGGAAAGGGACAATGAAGTTATAGAAGAGAATTTGATATCAATGTTAGAATCAGGAAAATCGCTGAGGCAGTTGGGTTTTAGATCAGGTGACCAAATCTGGGTGAAACGTCCCGATCAACCTACATTTTGGGATAGGGCAGTACAAATTGGTACTTTAGCAACGGCTACTGCAACTCTTATGACAATCTATCTCACTTTTTATGCTAGGTAGAAGTAAGCAAATAGTAAAATTTTATTAATTTATTGTTAAAGGTTTAGAGATATGAACAATAATAACAATAACAGTACAGAATTTGTCAAGCTAAATTTAGCAGGCATTTCTTCTGAGGGAAATAAACCGTCAGGTATAAATTTTAAAAAATATTTCCACTTTTTACTTCGTAAAAAATTACTAATTTTTACAATAATGGTAATACTGGCGTTAATTTGGATAGTCCTATATTCCCTATTTTACGACAAATTTATAAAATATACCACATCTGCAGTTATTCGCTTTGATGATCCAACCTTAACACGCAATATTGGGGCGTTAACAGATTTCTCAGCAGGGATGGAAACGAGAAGTAAGGTCGCAATTCTACACACGAACAGTTTTTTAGGTAGAGTAGTAGATTCACTTCATTTAAACTTGATTATAGATTCTCCCGATCTTAATCGCACCGCACTTCTTAAGAATATTCGAATTTTGGAGAATGCAAAATATGGTGAGTATACTTTATTATATCAAAACGATAGCCTAGTTTTCAATTATAGCAGCGAAACAACGAATGAGAAGGATAGATTTTTATATGAAAGTTCAGATTTAACAGGTCCCATTGTAAAATTTAGAAAAAATGGATTAAATCTTGACATAAATAAACAAGAGATTATTGTAAAGAAAAAAATAGTACTGAAATTACTACCACGAAGATATGCAATTAACTTATTAAGGGACAATACAGAGATACAATTGGATAGATCCAGAACGATTTTAACAATCAGTTATACAGATAAATCTCCTAATTTTTGTGCAGTAGTAACGAATACGATAAGTGAATTATTCATTCAACAACTTTGGGATTATGAAAGGTTCCAAACAGTTTCCATATTAAATTCACTTGAGGATCAGTTAGAAGCTGCTAAAAAAGAATTAGAAGCTTCTGAAAAGGAATTAAAAGAGTTTCGAGAGAAAAATCCATTAATTGCCTTGAGAACTGATAGTCAAACTTTAATTGATAATTTATCTCAGAATGAGACAACATTATTTAATCTCAATGGTATTACTTCTGAATTATCTGTAATCGTAGAACGTGAAAAAAACACAAAAAATAGTGACAATAGAAACCACATATATCAAGAATTACTAACATTTCTTTCAAATCAAAACCAAAGTGGCGCTTCAGTATTGCTCGAGGAATATAGAACCACTTTAACAGCGAGAGAAAATTTACTCGATCAAAATTATTCAATTACTCATCCTAGTATAATCGAAATTGATGAACAATTGAAAGAATTACAAAGTGAAGTGGATACGCGCGTACAAGAGTATTTAAATAATCTTGATAGAACTAAAAGACAGGCTCAAAGGGCAATTAATTCATCGAATTACAACTTACGAAGATTGCCAAGTACAGAACTTAGATTGGCTGAATTAACAAGAAACCATCAAATTCAGGAGAGTATAGTTTCTAGTATAATGAGGCGCTATAATGAAGCGAAAGTAACTGATGCAGCAATAATACCGGATGCATATATTATTGATTCAGCTGAACCTGGAATGATAGACAAGAGTTTTAGAAAAAAATTACCAATGTATATCTTAGGTGTTCTTTTTGCGTTCATTGTAAGTCTTGGATTTGTATTATTGGTTGGATTTTTTGATCCGAGGTTATGGGTTACCGATGAAGTAGCTCAAAAACTCTCGTTACCTATATTAGCTACTATTCCTGTTATAGGTAGAAATGATGAGCTTATAGATTTCAAAAGCATTAATGCTATAGATCCTAAATTAATTACGTCAGATTATTCACCTACACATGCAGGTGAATCTTTTCGCCGATTACGGACTGTACTTGAACTAGATAGGAAAGATAGTAGTAATGCGCTTTTGATTGGAAGTTTAAAACCCAATGAAGGTAAGTCACTCGTTTCATGCAATATCGCTGTTACATTTGCTCAAAAGAAGTATCACACTATTCTACTCGATGGTGATATAAGAAGAGGAGTCATACATAGTTCTTTTGCTTGTAAAAAACAACCTGGCTTAACTGATATCTTGACCACTAACCATGGTATTAATGAGAAATATGTATCAAGTATAAAGCAAGATACTCACATACCCAATCTCAATTTAATATCAAGTGGCCCCCCCGTTCCTAATCCTTCTGAGTTATTGGGTACAAACCGCATGAAAGAATTAATTGAATATCTAAAAAATAAATATGATATGATAATTATTGATTCTCCACCTTTCAGTTTATGCCCAGACCTATTCGTCCTTAATATGCTTATTCACAATATCACTCTTGTAATAAAATATCAAAGTACAAATTTATCAGATATAAATAAGTATCTAACTGAATTTAAAGAAAGTAGAAAAGATATACGTGGCTTGATAATAAATGCTTCTCGCGAATTATTGGAAGGGAAGGGATCCTACCAGTATTCTTATTATAATTATTGATATAAAATAACCATAAAATATATATCTTTGCAAGAAGTCGGTCCTCGAAAACCAAGAGTAATAATCCTCCATATGTGTTTCAATTCTTAATAGAATATATAGAATAATTTTTTTTCTAAATTTCATAATCAAATTCTCTTACTTTAAAATATCAAATTATATTATGCAAAATCTTAAAAAATTTCCCCAAAAAATTGCAGATATCCTTATTTTTAACCATCGTAGTACTATTGATGAAAAAATTACATCTATTATCGAAAATAGAGAAGGGTGGTGTGGCGGTAAAGATTTTTCAAAAATATTACAGATGGAAACAAGAAGGAGTTACAGAACAGGATCGCCCTTATCTTATGTAATTATTGATCTCTTGGCGGGTACAAATGGAAAATATGCTATATCGAGTAAACTCTTTACCGAATTTCTGCAGGAGCTAATCAGTTTAATTTCTATAAATTCTCGAGAGTTCGATATAAGAAGTTTAACTAATCTAAGAGAAATCGGAATTTTATTAATTGATACATCTTTGGATGGGGCAAAGGTATTTACAAAGAAGATAACCGAAGGATTCTATGAGCACTTTAAAAAATTAAATAATAAAGAATTTATTGATTTTTTAAGCTTAATCAATATTTCTACCTACCCCCTAAACCGGATTTCAGGCACCAGCTCGATAGTAGCGAGGCCAATCATCGACAATGCTAGAAGATCAGAAAAAATCGAAACAAAAGCACCGGAGAAGCAAAAATCTAAAAAAAGAGTGAAAGTTACGATTGATTGGGATACAAAATTGTCAGATGAAAAGACTAATGGAATACCAGAGCACGTTGCAGAAGTGAATAGTGATGACTTTTCTATTCGATTAAGGTATAAATTAATTAAGCGCTTAATAGATATAATTGGCTCGATTGTAGGATTGATATTGTTTTTACCATTGATGTTTTTGATAGGAATAAGTATTAAATTCAGCTCTCCAGGATCAATATTATTTAAACAAAAAAGAATTGGTTATAGAGGGAAAATGTTTACATTTTTAAAATTTAGAAGTATGCGGGTCGATGGAGGTGAGCAAATACATAAAGAATATGTACAAAAGTTAATCGAAGGGAAAAATGATGAGATAAATATGGGATCATCTGATAAACCGACTTATAAAATTGCCAATGATCCCAAGAAAAACGAGTTTAGATGAGCTTCCGCAATTATTTAATGTCCTGACAGGCCAGATGAGCTTGGTGGGTCCACGTCCGCCAATACCTTATGAAGTCGAGATGTATAAAAGCTGGCATCTACAAAGGATACTCGAAGTCAAGCCTGGTGTAACTGGAATATGGCAAGTTGAGGGAAGGAGTAGTACGACGTTTGATGAAATGGTTCGTATGGATTTGCAGTATGTCAGAAAGAAATCTATAAGAACAGATTTAAAACTTATTTTAAAAACATTTGCAGTAGTATTTAAAACAGAAGGAGCGATGTAAGATGATTAATGTTAGTGTAATTGGTGTAGGTTACTGGGGTCCGAATATAATCAGAAATTTTGTAGCAAATTCGAGAACAAATATTGAGTTCTGTTGTGATCTTAAAGAGGAACGCCTTTCTGCGATAAGAAAAATTTATCCTTCGCTTAAGACAACAAGAGATTATCATGAAATCATTACTAATCCTAATGTTGATTTGGTTGCCATTTGCACACCTGTTTTCACGCACTATGAAATAGCCAAAGCTGCACTTGAAGCTGGTAAGCACGTATTAATAGAGAAACCGATGACATCAACAAGCCAACAATCGGAAGAATTATTAAATATTGCAGAAAAGAATAAATTAAAAATTTTTGTTGACCATACCTTCGTTTATACCGGGGCAGTCAGAAAAATCAAAGAACTAATAAAATCAAACGAGATTGGAGATTTATATTATTTTGATTCAGTTAGAGTTAATCTCGGCTTGTTCCAGCATGATGTAAACGTAATATGGGATTTGGCGCCACATGATATATCGATTATGCACTATCTGTTGGATAAATATCCCGAAAGTGTTGTTGCCACAGGTGCAGATCATTTGGGTGAAGGATTGGAAAACGTAGCATATTTGACTGTCTATTATCCTAATAATCTAATCGCACATATTCATACTAATTGGTTATCTCCAGTGAAGATTCGTCAAACATTGCTTGCCGGTACAAAAAAGATGATCGTGTGGGACGATAATGAACCGAGTGAGAAAGTACGAATATATGATAAGGGGATAGAAGTAATCCAGAGTGCAGATGAAGTATATAATATGTTGATTCAATATCGTACCGGGGATATGTATTGTCCCAAAATAAATTCTTCTGAAGCATTGGGTGTTGAGATGGATCATATTGTAGATTGTCTTGAAAAGAACGAAAAGGCTGTGGCTGATGGAAAAGCAGGTTGGATGGTAGTAAAAATCTTAGAAGCAGCACAAGAGTCGATTAAAAATCGTGGTAAAGAGATAGTAATCAAATAATTATATTAAAAAAATTTTTATAGTTAATGGAATCTAGTTTAAAGATTGCCAATCCATTAAATTACAATGGGTGGGATGAAAAGCTTTTAGCATCAAGGGAATGTACAATTTTTCATTCTACAGCATGGGCAAAGGTTCTATCTGAAACTTATCAATGCCATCCAGTATATTTTATTTTACCTGGAAAGGATAAATTCTCTATTATTGTACCTGTAATGGAAATAAAAAGTAGATTGACGGGCTATAGAGGCGTATCGTTGCCTTTCACTGATTACTGCGATCCCATAATCAATAACGAATATACACCCTTTGAAATAATATCTGCTATTTTAAAACATGGTAAAGAAGTTGGCTGGAAATATTATGAACAGAGGGGTATCAATGGTTTTGATGCTCGAATCATACCCTCTATAAATTTTTACCGGCATGTTTTAGTATTGGATAAAAATTATGAAAATTTATATAGGAATTTGAAAGAAAGCTATAGAAGAAATATTAAGAAATCAATAAAAGGAAATGTGATTATCAGTATTCATAATTCAATAGCTTCTATGAAAGAATTTTTTAGGCTTCAATGCATTACAAGGAAAAGGCATGGATTACCTCCACAACCATATGAATTTTTTAAAAAAATTCATGAACATGTTATTTCTAAAGACTATGGTATGATTATATTTGCATCGTATAATGGGTCTAAAATTGCAGGAGCCGTATTCCTTCATTTTGGAGATAAGGTTATATATAAATTTGGTGCTTCCGAGATTAAATATCAGCACCTTCGCGCCAATAATTTAATTATGTGGGAAGCGATAAAGACGTATGCAGAAAAGGGATATAAAAATCTAAGCTTGGGTAGGACTAGCTTATATAATGAGGGTCTTAGAAGATTTAAACTTGGTTGGGGTAGCAAGGAAGATATTTTACATTACTACAGGTATAATTTAATTAAAGAGCAGTTTGTTGTAAAAAGATCAAATGAAACTGGAATCCATAATACAATCTTTAGGAATATGCCAATTGTTTTATCCCGATTTATAGGTTCAAAATTATATAAACATCATGGTTAGAATGATTCTAATGTTACATATCATTTTTAAGATTTATTAATAATTTATGATACACAAAATTTATTATAATATGAGGCCTATCTTCCCAAGATGGCTGCAAATAATGTTGAGAAGACGTTACGTTAATAATAAACGTAATATCTACAAAAATATTTGGCCAATAGATAAAATTGCTAGCACACCACCAGATGATTGGAAAGGCTGGCCAAATAATAAAAAATTTGCTTTAATCTTGACTCATGATGTTGAACAAAAAAAGGGACAACAAAAATGTTGGTCACTAATGGAGATTGAGCATGAGTTGGGATTTAGATCTTGTTTTTATTTTGTTCCAGAGCGATATAATGTATCGGTAGAATTACGTAACCATCTTTATAGACTGGGATTCGAAGTTGGAGTTCACGGTTTAAAACATGATGGTAAATTATATAAATCAAGAAAGATATTTCAGCAGAGAGCAATTAAAATAAACGAATACATTAAAACTTGGGGTGCGGTAGGATTCCGTTCTCCAGCCATGCACCACAATCTTGCATGGATGCATGATTTGAATATAGAATATGATGCATCCACATTTGATACAGATCCTTTCGAACCTCAACCTGATGGGGTACGTACTATATTTCCGTTTTGGGTAACTAAAAATGAAAAATTTCAGGGGTATGTGGAACTTCCTTACACCCTCACACAGGATCATAATCTATTTATCATTATGAGAGAAAACAATATTAATATATGGAAAGAAAAATTAGGTTGGATCGTAAAAAAGGGGGGGATGGTGCTATTAAATACACATCCCGACTACATGTATTTTCAAAATGGAAAAATGAAGTTAGAGGAATATCCTGTAGATTTTTATAAACAATTGTTACTATATATTAAAGAAAATTATGATGGGCAATTTTGGCATGCTTTGCCTAGAGAAGTAGCAGCATTCTGGAAAAATGAAGTTATGGGTTTAAAAAATATCATGGCGAAATCTTAATCTGATCCATTTCAGCTCAATATCATCACAAGCATCATTACTTATCCCTGTATTTTATATATATAATTAAATGGAAATTTGTTAAGAGGAAATAAAATGCGTATTTGTATGCTGGCATATACTTTTTATGAAAGTGATAATCGCGTGAGGAGGTATGCCGAAACGCTTACTAAAAGAGGGGATCATGTCGATGTAATTGTATTAAGAAAAAAAGGACAAAAGTATCGTGAGAGTATGAAAGGGGTAAATATATATAGAATTCAGCAAAGAACCATAAATGAATCAAATAAATTGACATACTTATTTAAAATACTGCTATTTTTATTCAATTCTTCAATTTTTTTAATTCTTCTACATACAAAAATTAGATATGATCTTATTCATGTTCATTCTGTCCCTGATTTTGAAGTTTTTGCTGCATGGTTTCCGAAACTATTTAGATCAAAACTAATCTTAGATATTCATGATATCTTACCCGAGTTCTACTCCAGTAAGTTTGGTTCTAGTAAGAATTCGATAATATACAAATTGTTAATACTATGTGAGAAAATATCGATTCATTTTGCTGACCATGTAATTATTTCAAATCATATATGGTATAAAAGATTGCTATCAAGATCTATAAAAAAAGAGAAATGTACTGTAATTATTAATTACCCTGATCCCTCAATTTTTTATAGACGTGGATCGATAAGATATAAAAATAAATTTATCCTGTCATATCCTGGAACCCTGAATTATCATCAAGGATTAGATATCGCAATAAAAGCTATTGCCCTAATAAAAGATAAGGAACCTAATGTTGAGTTTCGAATATATGGAGAAGGTCCAGAAAAACAAAACCTCTTGACTCTTGTAAAAGAGCTTGAACTTAAAAATTATGTTTATTTCGAAGGATTATTACCAATGGAAGAAATTGCCGATGCCTTAAGAAATGTGGATTTAGGTATTGTACCGAAAAGAAAAGATTCCTTTGGTAATGAGGCATTTAGTACAAAAATAATGGAATTTATGTCACTAGGTATTCCTGTCATTGCATCCAGTACAAAAATTGATAAATTTTACTTTAACAGCTCTATTATTCTGTTCTTTAAATCAGAAGATGAATACGATCTTGCCAGAAAAATTCTTAAGTTAAAAAACAATAAAAATTTGAGAAATATTATAACGGACGAGGCATTAAAATTCATAGAAAAAAACAATTGGAATGTTAAGAAATATGAATATCTGGATTTAGTTGATTTTTTAGTTAATAATCGAGGTAATCTCTAATGTTAATATGCTTTTGTGAATATCGGAATAATTAAAAATAAATAAAAAAGGATTTATTAATGCTAAATTTTCGCATGGATCGTATCGCCTCAATTCAATTTAATAAAATAAGAAAATATTTTGCTAACGAATCTAAGGTCCAGATTCCTATATTAATGTATCACAGTATATCTAATGAAAATGAGTATAATATACATCCATACTATAGGCTAAATACAAGCCCTAAAATGTTTAAAGAACATATGAATTATTTGAAGTTAAATAATTATTCAGTAATAAACCTTACAGAAGCAAATGAATATGTTAAAAGACAAATTCAAAAAAATAAAAGATATGTCGTAATAACGTTCGATGATGGATATAAAGATTTTTATACAGATGCCTTTCCCATCTTAAATTCATATGGGTATATTGCTCATGTATATTTACCAACGGCTTTTATAGGGAGTAGATTTCATAATAAAGAGTGTCTTAATTGGGATGAAGTATTAGAATTAGGTAAATATGGAAATCAATTTGGATCCCATACAGTCTCTCACCCCGACCTAATAAAGCTAAAGAAAGACGAAATTATCAGCGAGATTTTGGAGTCTAAAAAGGAGATTGAATCTAAAACGGGAAGAATTATTGATTCATTTGCATATCCATATGCATTCCCATCCGAAAGAAAGAAATTTATAGGATTTTTAGGAGAAAGTCTAAAGAAGTACGGATATTCAAATTGTGTAACGACTCAGGTAGGTACTATTAAAGATAATAAAAAGCATTTTTTTTTAAAGCGTATTCCGGTAAATTCGTTTGATGATCTAATGTTTTTCCAGGCTAAACTTGAAGGTTCCTATAATTGGATAAATCTATTACAATTCACATCTAGACAATTTAAGCACGAATTTGCAAAATTGTATAGAGAACAAAATAATAAGAATTGAATTAGCAAATAAAGAAGCAATATAATACTCTATATTTTCCTTATATTCGAAATTTCCACGTAAATATTCTTATAAGTAATTCAAGAATAATTAATAGAACACCTCATAAAAATTAATTTGAGACTGATATATGTGTGGAATATGTGGTATTTATTATTTAAATGATTCTCCCATAGATAGAGATCTTTTAGATAAAATGACAGCGATAATGAAGCATCGTGGTCCTGATGGCACAGGTGTATATATTGCAGATGGGATAGGATTAGGTCATCGGCGGTTGAGCATTATTGATATCTTAGGCGGTAGTCAACCTATGAAAAATGAAGATGGTAATTTAAATATTGTCTTCAATGGTGAGATATATAATTTTGTGGAGTTGAGAGAAGAGCTTAAAAAGAAAGGACACAAGTTTGTCACACGTTCTGATACTGAAGTCATCATTCATTCTTATGAACAATGGGGTGTTGATTGCCTTAATCGCTTTAATGGAATATTTGCCTTTGCCATTTGGGATTGTAAATTAAAGCAACTATTTCTTGCCCGAGATCATCTGGGTGTAAAACCTCTATATTACATATCAGATGATAGAAAATTTGCTTTTGCCTCAGAAATCAAATCGTTACTTGAAGATAAATCATTACCTCGATCTGTCAATTTAGAAGCTCTGGCTCAATTATTTACATTCCGTTATGTTCCTTCACCTCTTACTTTATTCAATGGAATTTATAAATTACCACCAGGTCATTACCTATTAATAAACTCTAATAAATTAGAAATAAAGCAATATTGGACTAAATTACCGAGTATTATGAACCATCAAAACGAGAAACAACTGATTGAAGAATATCGATATTTATTAGAGGATGCTGTTAGGTTACAGCTTAGGAGTGATGTCCCTGTTGGATTATTCCTGAGTTCAGGCATTGATTCAGGTGCAATATTAGCCATAATGAAAAATTATGTAACGACTCCGATACATACTTTTACCATTGGTTTTGAAGATGGTTCAAATACAAATGAGACAGAAGACGCTAGACAATTAGCTCAAAAGTTCGGCACAAACCATTCAGAAATGATAGTAACTCCACAGGACTATCAAAAGTATTTTGATAGATATCTATGGGATCAAGAAGAGCCGCTGGGTAATGAGACTGCAGCTGCCTTTTATTTCGTGAGTCTTATAGCCAGTAAGCATGTTAAAGTAGCATTATGTGGGCAAGGCGCAGACGAACCATGGGCAGGGTATCATAGATATATTGGAGTAAAATTATCTAATATATATGCGAAGATTCCAAATATCATTACTGATGGATTTATAAAAAAAATTGTTCACCTTTTGCCCAGAAATGAAAGATTAAAACGGGGTGTAGCGTCTCTTAGTGAGCGAGATATATTAACTAGATTTACGAAGATTTACTCATTTTATAGCTCAGAGATGAAATTTAGACTCTTTAAAGACTGGATTAAGTCTGAAATTTCTATTAGCGATGAACATACAAGAAATGCATTACAACATCTTCAAAAAAATGTATCAGAATTAGATCCTTTATCCCAAATGTTATATATTGATACACGTGCTGATCTACCCGATGACTTATTAATGGTTGGGGATAAAACATCGATGGCTAATTCCATTGAAGCAAGAGTTCCGTATCTTGATGTGCGATTGATAGAATTTATTGAAACGTTACCTCCCCACTTAAAGCTGAATGGATACACAGGGAAATATTTACATAAGAAAGCTGTTGAAAAATGGATGCCAAAAAACATTGTATATAGAAAGAAAAAAGGTTTTGCTAATCCCATTGATAAATGGTTACGTGGGAAAATGAGTAGTTATGTCAATGAATGTTTGTTAAGTGATCAATCGGCTGTCAACAAATATTTTCAAAAAGAGTATATTAAAGAGATTTTAGAACTTCATGAAAAAGGAAAAGAAGACTACCTACGGCATATCTATCTACTAATATCTTTTGAACTATGGCATCAAAAATTTATTAATTAATGCTGGTTATTCTTAGCATGTGTACACCTAACGATCAACATATTAATCTAACTTTACTAAAACATTATAAAGTTCAAATTCTTGTTTCAAATTTATGAAAGTTGTGATTATTACTCCAGCGAGAGATGAAGCCCAATATATCTCTAAGACAATTACATGTATGGTGGAACAGACAATATATCCAGTCCAATGGATAATCGTAGATGATGGAAGTAAAGATAGTACAGGAAAGATTGTTCAAGATTTTATGAAAAAATATTCGTTTATAGATTATATATATATTCCTGATAGAGGTTATCGCAAACCAGGTGCAGGGGTGGTAACTGCTTTTTATGAAGGATATAATTTAATAAAGAATCATGATTATGACATTATTGCTAAAATGGATGCTGATATAAGATTACCTAAAAATATGATAGAGATTATTTGTAACGCATTCAAGCAAAATGATCGTCTGGGAATCACAGGTGGGACACAATATGAAAGAATCAATAGTAAAAGTGACTATAACAGAGTCCTTGTACCAAAAGGATTTGTGCTGGGTCCTCAGAAATTTTATAGAAGAAAGTGCTTCGAAGACATAGGTGGTCTTATATTCAGAGCAGGATGGGATGGTGTCGATATTATAAGAGCAAATATGAGTGGATGGGAAACTGGAGAAATAGAATCATTAAAAGTATATCATCTTCGGACGACTGGAACTGCTATTGGTGAAGGTTTAATTAGAGCCTGCCAAAAGTATGGCGACGTCAGTTATTATATGGGAGGTTATTTATGGTATTTTATAATACGAATTTTGGCACGGTCCATAGAAGCACGCAATTTAAAAGTTGGATTTTATATGGCTAAAGGCTATTTCGAATCATGGCGATCAAAAGTAAAAAGAGAAAATTATGATTTTCGAAGCTTTCTTAAGAGGAAGCAAATAGAAAATATTATTGAATGGATGAAATATGGGTATAGGAAGATCGTATAATATTAATTCATTCCGAGTTCAAAATTTAATAATATTATAGCTTAATAAGAGCTGATGAGATTACATTCATTACTTTCAAGATATATACTATTACCCCTTGGCAAAACCTATTCTCGTAGGAATTATTTTAAGGCTTTAAAATATCAACATTTTTTAGAAGAAACACAATATTGGGAAAGAAGTGCTATTGAGGCATGGCGTACTGAGCACTTCTTGAAGCTGA
>SMTZ1_10000479_pt1 | contig 46362 bp, 41 predicted proteins | sample DeeMarSWOR136_30_FD_25667 | JGI IMG/M metagenome (IMG submission 25667) | reverse complement strand
TTTCTTTTTTTTATTGAATTCTTTTGAAAGGTCTTCTGTTAAGTAGTGTGGTGTTTTTAACTCAGTAGGCTGGTAGTACCGCGAAGAAGGTATGTAGATTAACGGTGCATGGTCTACTAAGTGTAATGACATAAAGGTTGAACCACCTTCTAGAGTGTCCTGTATGTGGATGGTGTCTTTCAGAATGATTTTTCGCTGGAATGAAACAGGTATTACATTTTTTTGGGTGATTAATTGTTTTCTTAAGTACTGTTTTGCAAGATCAGATGCGTAGTGCCGCCCAATGGAGAGGGAAGCTCGTAATGCCATATTTTTGAGGGGAGTCATCTTCTGTTCAGGTACCGTAGTAAGGTGCCCTTTGACGAGGTATTCAGAATCTTTGTGTGTGAATGTGCTTCCCAGCCACTGGCTGGTCACGAGTCTCCCATTTGAGAGTCTTCCCAAAAAGCCTGAATCAGAGGCCGTATTGGTAGAGAACACTTTGAAGACGCCGCCCTTCCTCAAATTTGCTATGAGAAGGTACTTTTCAGTTTTTTCTACGAGAAGACCTGATTCAGAAAAGAAGTTACTTTCTGGTGGCTTCTGGGTTGTGGGGTTACAGTTTCTATGTGCTTGGATATAAGTGTAGAGCATGTTGCACAAATACCGGTCGTCCAGGTTGAAGGGGGTTGTGCCTGTTTTCTGGGCGAGAGATTTCTGCAGGTTATCAGCTAAATAACTGGCGTAACTATCGTGTTGAGCACAGATTTCAATGCCGTCCGGTACTAGATAGGTGGTATTCCGTGAGCCGTACTCACCTCCTGCAGTACCATCTGGGTGCAGGAAATGGGAAAGGAAGTGGACAGCTTTTTTTAGACTGGTGAGGGCAGATTCATTGTGTGTTTTTTTGTAGTAATTACCCAGGTAGTATACAGCCACACTGAGGTAGCCAATGTCAGGGCCTCCGTACTCATAGAACCATCCTTCTGGGGATTGTCTCTGTAGAGAATTCTTTAGCTTTTCTTGGGCTCCCTTCTCAAATTGGTTATCACCAGTAAGTAGATACAGATTCTGTAGTGCTGCACATGCTCCTAGATTTTGGTTGACCACTTCTAATTCTTCTCTTTTCAAGAGGAATTTTCCTGCCGTTTCAAGGGTTTCCAAAATGTCAGGAGGGCGTTCATTTAACAATAATAACCCTTCAGATACGGCAAAGGTAACAAAAGCTGTAGTAACAAAAGCATGTTCATGGGGGTAGTATTCATTAAAGGAACCATCATTGTTCTGAATAGTGTTAAGGAACTGCATGGCTGATATAGACCATTCTTTCACTTTTTTCTGGTGGTAATACGGGTTTAACTGATGTTCTGTTACATACAGGAGAGCTAACGTTAAAGCTGCTTCTTGTTGTCTCCCGTTTGAGAAATCCACTATTTTGTAGTGCCAGTAATTGCGATCAAAACACCCGTAGGTGGATGACAAGGGATTTCTATCAAGTAACCCTAAAAGTCTGGGAACACAAGGTAGAGAGACTTCAAGGTATACTGAATTTGTTTCTGTCATGGTTTCACCTGGTTTTTATGTCTTTGAGTATTTTTGGATTGTTGATTTCTGTGTGTATCTGCTTGAGAATCATATAAATCATTTTTGGTCTCCTTTATAAAGCTACTGTGGGGTATCTGGAAACTGAACTGAACCAGTATTGGTGAACATGTGACGGGTTCATGGTTCAAGTGTAATATGATTTCTAACAAGTTAAAAATGTGAAAAACTATTCGAAAAAGAGGCATCTGTGTGCATTATTCTCTGTAGGAATTTTAGCATAATTATTTCAGGCAAATACTTAAAAGGCAGTTGTTAATAGTACGTATTGTGATAATTGAACGCATATTAGAGAAGCTTCACCTTTGTAACCCTTCAAACAAAAGGTATAAGTACCCTGTCTATCGGTCTGACGATAGACCATCACGGTTTACTCAAAGCATGGTGGAAAAGATGGATGCAGATGAATTATGGGAAGAACTCAAAAGGGTGTATCAGTCTGAAGATTAAGCTGTGAAGATAGATTCACCCAATGCTACACGTGTAACAAGGAACACAGATTTGACAACCCCGTAAACCTAAAACTTCAAACAGTACTGATTATTATAATACAATGCACATAAGGTGAGCTCATGTTAGAAAAGCTTCATTTTGGCAGCAAAAAAGATAAATCAAAGTACAAATACCCAGTTTACAAACCAGATGACAGACCACAACGGTTCACATCAAAGATGCTAGAGGAAATGAATTTGGATCAGTTACTTGAGGAGTTCAAGGAATTGTGCGAGATCAAAGATTAGGTCATGATTGAAATGTTCCAGAGTATTAATGAAATAATCTCTAAAGTGAGTACTACATACGGGAACCATTTGTTCAGTAATGAAATTTCCTCGGGTTCATGGATTACCCTTTAATTGAACTATAGAAAAATGATATATTACCTGGAATGTTACACGTGTAACACATTGCCCTCTAAAGACGTGACAATCTCTGAGAACCTAAAGATTTAAAAAGTACGAGCTACTATATGACATAAGACATAAGTAAGGTGAACATATGCTAGAGAAATTTCATCTCCGCAAATCTTCAGACAAATCAGGATACAAGTATCCAGTATACCGGTCAGATGATAGACCACCACAGTTCACCTTGCGAATGATGGAAAAGATGGATGAAGACGAATTATGGGAAGAACTCAAAAAGCTATGTGAAAAAGACTAGAATATCATGAAAAGGATTTCTCCAGCAAAGACTAGAAAGACGAGAACTACTTGTGTAGTAATGAAGTGGTTAACAATTTTTTTGTCAAGAGCATAAATGCCGATTGCCACCAGAATAGTCACAGACAGAGTGAGTAACGTCAGAATAGATGAGTGATTTCGGAGTTCATCAAAAAATAGTGGGGATATTACGGTAAGCCACAAAAATAATGATAATAATTGAAGAAGACTCAAATGGAATCCTTTCTTGCGAAGGCCAAAGTCTATGTTAAAATGCGTGCAGTTACACATGGTTTTAGACTCTTCTGGTCCTAGTTGGATGTAGAAGCATTTTTCATCAAAATAGTCTTTCTTTTTTTCGTTCAGATCTTTTTCTAACTCTTTTAGATTCATCTTTTCAGCTGATTCTTCAGGTTGAGACATATCAAATTCCACATTTCTGATTACTAACCCTTCAGGTGCATAAATTCTCACATGGTTTGAAATATCTGGATAGAGTTCGGGCTGCCAAGAAAAAGTAAAGCTTCCCAGAAAGCCAAATTTCAAGAGAACTTTGAACCGTTCCCATCTTTGACTGAGGTACTCTCTCAGCCTCTCTACAGACAGCTTCAGCAGGGTATAGGTGCGAGGTTCGAGAGGCTCAAAAAGAGTTACTAGGGGGTAGTAGAGCCCATCGTTGTAGTGTTCTAGAATTTTTACTAAGATTGATATTTCTTCCATGAATTTCTTAGATTTTAGGGTTTCTGATTCAAAAATTGTACCCATAGTGGTGCACACAGATTTAATTTCTTCTGGGTCTGGTTTGTATGTGAATACTTTTATTAAATTTGGTTTTATACCATCTTTGATTTTTTTGTACACTTCTTTTTGATGTGCGTCCAAATGCTTATTGGCTTCCTCGATGATGTGGGTGCATGCCTTTTCAAGAAGGTGTGTAGAAGAAGATGAAGGAATAAAAACGATGGTTCGATTCAAAGCGTCTTCCACTTTCATATTCCGCTGGGTTTTCCTCTCTCGAGCTGGGAGTGGTAGTATTGACACTTTTTGGGTTCCTTTATTGTAGAGTATGTACCTTCTTTCTTCGGTGATACAGTCAAAGTCATCAATAGTTAAGGTGATGTGGACCCTCTCTGGCTCAACGTTGGTGAGGGCGTAGTAAAGGTCCTGTTCTGTGGTGTCAAAGTTAATTGCACTTTCTTGTTCTCTCAATGCATCACCTTTAATTCGTTTTATCAATCCTATTTAAGCCTTTCTCCACCCCCTTTGTTTCTGTTGGAACTCTTGTATATGTTCCAATTGCCAGTAAGAGAAAGGATTCAGTCTTATGATTTGTTACACGTGTAACAAAAGTGAGAGAAACACTAAGGATTTGACATTCTAAATGAGGAGATACCTTTTAATAGTGGTCATCAATAGGTGGGTTATGGGTACAAAATTGGAACTTCATATTAAACGGGAAGGGACGAAATTCAATGTTGAAGCTGACAGTCCTTTTGGTGAGAGGTCGGGGTTTTTTGAATTAGACCCTTCTTTACTTTCCGGTATACATGAAATTCAGGAAGCTATTAATGAACGCAGATTGTTAGATGAACCATTTGTCATAGAATTTGGGATAAAATTGTTTGAGCTGCTTTTTTCAGATATAAAGAATTTATTCCATGAATGCCTGGATAAATCTGATCATTTAAACATAATATTAAACATGAAAGACCCTAATTTGAATGCAATACCTTGGGAACTCTGCTATGATCCTGATCGTCACCTCTTCTTAGGAGCTCATCCGAGGGTGTCCTTAGCGAGGAGAGATCAAAAAACTGACACAAAATTTGGTGAAATTGACTACCCATTGAAGGTTTTGGTGATCATTTCTTCACCCATGGATTTAGGTGAGAAAGGTGATTACCAGCCAGACCCGGATGAAATTGAAGCACTAATGGCACCTTTAACCCCTCTGGTAGAGAAAGGGATGATTACAATAGATTTTCTGGAGAGAGCTTCAGTGAAGTGCATACAGGATCAGTTAAAAAAGGGGTACCACATTGTTCACTTTGTGGGGCACGGGTCATACAAAGATGGAAAGGGTCATTTAATCATTGAGGACAAGGCCAGAAATTCGAAATGGTTATCCCAGGAAGAGGTAGCCCATTTATTTGGGACTCATCCTCCGCAGTTACTGTTTTTGACTGCGTGTGAGTCTTTGCCATTGGTACCATTTGTGCTGTCTGAAAGGGTTCCTGCAGTTTTGGGAATGCAGTTTTCCATCCTGGTTGAGATTTCTCATTACTTTCTGGAGCGATTTTATTCTTTGTTATTGCAGGGAGATTCTGTACTGCAGGCAGTGTCCAATGCGAGGAATGCAGTGAGACTGGAAGAAGGAACAGGGAGTACGGGCTGGTTTACACCAGTTTTGTATGTGAGATCTGAGGATATTCTGAAAATGAATACTGAATCAGGATTAACTCCACCTGAAAAGAAAGGTGAAGGGTTCAACATGGTGAAGGACTTAATTGGGGCAGAAAACTTCGTGGGGAGAAGAAGAGATTTATGGTTAATAGAGAAGGCGTTATTTGAAGACAGGTTGAAGGTGATCGTGGTCAGGGGTATTGGCGGCATTGGGAAGACAGCATTAGCCTCAAAGTTTGTGAAAAGGCATAAAAATGAATTTAAAGCGGTATTTGCCAAGAAGATGGTGGACCCTCACATGGGAGTGGAGGAAATACTGGGGCTGTTAGACCAATTTTTTGTGAGAAATGGTGATGATGGACTGCATGCAGTACTGCAAGAAAGTGTGGATTTAAAACTGGAGGTATTAAACCGCTGTTTGAAAAAAGGGTATTTGATTGTACTGGATAACTTTGAGATTTTGATTGAAGATTCCAGAATTAGAAATGAGGACATTGAAAAGTTTTTGCAGGCAGTCATGTCCGGTGATCACTTAAGTAAGGTGGTCATCACGTCGAGATATGGGTTTACCTTTAGAGATGAGAAAGGATTGGTTAAGACGGTGGATTTAGATGAATTGCGTCCTCAATTTGCTCTGCAGTTACTGGAAAAGCTGGGAATTGAAGATTTTGAAATGCGGGTAAAAATTTACAGTAAAATTGGCGGGAATCCGCAGTTTTTGGAGTTTTTTGTGCGGTTAGCAGAAAGTAGAAGAGTTGAAGATCTGTTAGAAGATGTAACACCAGTGAGGGCAAAGATTGGTGACTGGTTGTTAAATGGGTTGGTAGAATTGTTGAGTGAGGAAGAGTTGAAGGTGTTGAAGGGAGTATCAGTGTTTCGGTTACCAGTGGAGAAGAGTGCTTTCGATTATGTGAATGCTTCTGATAGTGTAGTTGAGAAGTTGGTGTATTACTCATTGGTGAAATTTGATCAGTACTATTTCATGCATCCAGGAGTTAAGGATTATGTGAATAGTTTATTGTCTGACGATGAGAGAATTGAAGCGCATGTGGAAGCAGTTGAGTATTACAGGACGCTGCTTGAGAAGAAAAAAGCAGATGTATTGGATGTTTTGGAGCTGCATTATCATTTGGTTGAATCTGAACAGTACGAAGAGGCTGGAGGTATTGTTTTAGAGATATTTGAGGTTTTTTATAGGTGGGGGTTCAGGGGTAAATTGATGGAATTGTTGATACAGACTGTGAAGACTACAGATGGCAGGACAAAAGCTGCTGCGCTTCATGATTTGGGGATAATTTTGGGAGCATTTGGAGAATATAAGGAGGCTGAAAAATACTACAAAGAATCACTAGAGCTTGCAGAGAGTCTGGGAGACAAACAGGGAATAGCTCGATCTCTTCACCAGTTGGGTAACCTTGAATGTCTACAGGGGAGCTACAAAGAAGCTGAAAAATACTACAAAAAATCACTAGAGCTTTTGGAGAGTCTGGGAGACAAACACGGAATAGCTTCATCACTTCACCAGTTAGGTGTACTTCAAGAATATCAAGGAAACTACAAAGAAGCTGAAAAATACTACAAAGAATCACTAGAGCTTAAAGAGAGTCTGGGAGACAAACACGGAATAGCTTCATCACTTCACCAATTAGGTGTACTTCAAGAATATCAAGGAAACTACAAAGAAGCTGAAAAATACTACAAAGAATCACTAGAGCTTGAAGAGAGTCTGGGAGACAAACAGGGAATAGCTCAATCACTTCACCAATTAGGCATCCTTCAGCAATATCAAGGAAACTACAAAGAAGCTGAAAAATACTACAAAGAATCACTAGAGCTTAAAGAGAGTCTGGGAGATAAACACGGAATAGCTGTATCACTTCACCAGTTAGGTATGCTTCAAGAATATCAAGGAAACTACAAAGAAGCTGAAAAATACTACAAAGAATCACTAGAGCTTGCAGAAAATCTGGGAGATAAACACGGAATAGCTGCATCACTCTATCAACTAGGCAGAATCCATGAAGAACAAGAACACTACGAAAAAGCTGTGAAATACTACACCGAGTCTCTGCCAATTGCCCTACAACTTCAAGTTCCCCAAACAGAAATGGTAATTAAAAGTCTCCAGCGCGTGAGAAAAGCCATGGGCAAAGCCCACTTTGAACACTGCTGGAAAGCCCTCACCCACCAAGAAGTACCAGATTATATCACCCCATACAAAGAACTAGAAGATTTCATCCAATACATACTCTACGTTATTGACAACAATGAACATGACGAAATAGAACGAGCCACAGATACCATAACAGAACTCCTCAAAGAAAGTGAACCAGATGAAACCCAGTTCCTCCGAGTACTTTTAGACTACATCAATAGAAAAGATATATCCAAAAGAATTAAAAAATTAAAAGAACCCTACAAATCGCTCTTAGAAGAATATTTAGAATAATTAGATTCTTCAAATTGGTCCTAATTTTCACAGTGACCCCTAGAATAACAAGAAAAAAGGTTCTTCCCTTTCCAAAATCGGAAAAGCCCACCTAAAGTCATTTAAAATTCCCATTTCTCCCATTTCAACCAATTTCAGGCACGTCAAATTTATATGCGTATGAAATAAGTACATAATAAGCGTATTACCAACTTTGAATAACCACGAACTCCTATCCAACCCATGAAGCCATTTCTGTAACCCTGTCTCATACTCAGTGGTCACCGTCACCAAAAGGTGGTCATATCGTGAGTAACCCAACGGAAAAAATCCCATCAATACCTTACAATCCTTTAGAATCTTTTCATATCGCTCTTTAACTTTATCCCACGGAATTCCCAACTCTTTGCCAACTGTAAAGAAGTTCTGTCTCGGATTCCTTAGCCCCCAGTATACCTTCCAGTCAGTATCATCCCACTGAGGGTTTTTATCTGGAGTTAACATCCCAGGTGTGGCAAAACACTGATCAAAGAATTCTCTTTCATCACACGTGATACGGCTCTCAAGTGTTACCTTTTTTGGAAATTTTGGGTTCACAAGCTCCACATATTCAAGGTTACCCTCTTCCTTTGGCGAGAACAGTATATACGAATACTGTCCAGCCAGAGAGATACCAAAATCAGATTCTTCTTTTTCTGGTTCTCCTTCATCAAATAAGGTAACTTCTATACCCGAATTGCAGTACAAGCGTGGCCCTACCAGGATTTGGTCTTTGAACGATTCATCAATGATTGACGTCCATGATTTGTGCTTTCTTTTTTTATTTCGCACTGATTTAACTACATCAAAAAGCTCCTTTATAGTAACTCTCGGATTTTCTTTAACAGCTTTGTAAAGGGCATAATTTGTCTTTTTCTTTGTTCTATCATCTACAGGCATGTCTTTCACCTCTTGAATTCCTGGAAAATTTCCTAAAATGAAACCCTCTCTTAAATACCTCTACGTAAACTCTTTTTCGATCCTTCTCCGATCTCCTTCGTCTCGTAGACAATTTCATCACCTTTTATCACTGAGAAAGATATTAATCTTCCTCTTTCAAATCTATATCGAAACATTTATAAACGACAAGTCTTTAAAACTTTATCATGAGCAAATCGGATGAAATCACCAATTTATTGAAAATATCACAATACCTGAATAATTATCCTAGAGCTCCAGTAAAGAATATTTTAAAATTCTGCCGCGCTCACAATATTTTAAGGTCCAATGATGGAGTATACAACACCTTACAGCATATGGAACGAAATCGGATTATTATGAATCCTCGCATATTTTTGAAGAATTGTCCAGACCACAAGAATGTTCACTGTATGGTTCGGATTGATGATGCTAATTTGTTCATGAGATCAATTGTCCAGGAAAACAAAGATGCAGTCAAAGCAGTATACCAATCTCGTCACGGCAAAGAGAGTGTCATTTACGTGAAATCAACAAAATTATTATTTTTGAGAGATTTTGAGCTTGTAGAAGAAATTGAATGGGAAAGTCATAACGTTATCTTCCCTTGGGAATGGAATGGCAGAGAAGAATTCCTTTCTGATTTACCAGATGTAGAACCTGAAAAAAGTCCTCCTCTACAAGAAAACCTTACAGCTCACCCAGATTTTGAGATAACTGAAGATGTCAAGACATTGCTTTACTGGCTCAAAGTAAATGTGAGACTTCGTGATGTTCCTCTCATGAAAGTAACAGGGCTCGATTACAGGAAGATAAAAACCCTTAGAGATACCATACTTGCTAATTCCATCGTTTATGTTCCTACATTTCTTCAGGGAGGTAACCGGTATGATTGTATCTATTTCTCATTTTTCACAAAACACTACACCTTTTTTGAAACGCTTTTTGCACAAAATTCTGGAACTTCTTTCCTTATCCACGGAAAAAATAGAAGAACTATCCTTTTTGTTAATACTACTCGTCCGAGCTGGGTGCTCCGTTCTATGGAGTATTTCGAAGACATCGGAATTATCCATAAGATGCTCTTCTACTACTTGCAGAGGAGATGGGATCCTATTATCGAAGATTTACTACTAGGAAAAATACCTGAGAAATACTTCTGGATGTTCGGTTCTCCAGGAGAAAAAAAATAAATAGAATTTTCAATCTGGTACTCCCGGACGTGCTCCATCATCAGGAGGTCCATCAGGTTGCACCCCATCGTTTAGGGGTTCAAATGGCCAACCATTCAGTATCATATCTTCACCTCATTACAGTTACTGTGCATTTATAAGAGTCTTTCCTTAAATATTTGCTCACCAATTAAAAATTGTTTGTGCAAAATAAACATACAATGGATATGATCAGGCTTCATTCTCATAATAAGATCCCGAATAGTGTTTTTCTGTTAATAGGATTTCATTTTTGAAATTTTTTACAGTGTAAAATGTAAAAAAAATTATGCAAAACCAAAGGTTCAAAATTTAAGGAAAAATCTCTTTACTGTAGATTGTATACTTTTAGGCAGTTGGAAAATCAAAAGAAAAGAAGTAATTGGCTAATGCGGGATTCCTGGACGTCCTCCATCATCAGGAGGTCCATCAGGTTGTACCCCATCATTCAGGGGTTCAAATGGCCAACGATTCAGTATCATATCTTCACCTCATTACAGTTACTGTGCATTTGCAGAAACCTTCCTTAAAATATTTGCCCACCTTTAACAGGATTGTCAAATCTCCAGGATGAAGTACTCTAATCACTGAGACTCCTCACCTTTTCATCTATTTCTTCTGCAGATTCTACCTCAAGCTCCCTATAAATGCCTCTTTTTGCAAGCAATTCCTTAAATTCCACAATAGTAACGCCTGCTTGTTCAGCTGCCTTCCCTAAAGCTACTCCACCATTATTGTACAGCTCTATTGCTGATGCAACCTTTAATTCTTTCCTAATCTCAAAGAGATGCAAAACTTGAGGAGGAATCTCCTCAATACCATATCTTTTTACAATAGCTTTAACATTTCCTAAAAAAATCTCGTATGCCCTGGGAGTTCTAAATAGTAATCCTCCTCTGAAGTTACCATCATCTTGGTACAATCCCTTTTCTCGGGTGTGACTATTTACTACCCATTTTAAATGCTCTTCTGGCGTGGTCTCCCCGTGTTCGAGTCTCCCTCTAAAATCGTTATCAAACCCTTCTTCAGAACTCATCCACATTCTATCGGCCTCTCTATGCATGTACAATAGTCTATCAGTAATATCCAGAGGAACCCCTTTGTATTTCACACCATCCTTTTCGTAAGGTACACTTGGGTTGTCATGAACTTCAATAATGCCACATATTCTCTGTATCTGGTCATCAGTATAATACAGTTCAAACTCAGGATTTCGTAACAATTCCTTCACAAAAACAGCACCTTCCTTCATGTGCCCTACTCTCATGTCTGCTTTCTGAAATCCGTGAGAAACATCATACCCACTTTCAGCCATTACTGCATACCCAATATCGTGCAGCAATGCAGCTGTTAACCCAATAGTAACCTCATCTGGACTGCATTTCTCAGAAAAAACAAGCTCCATCATGATCTCAAATACATACAAAGTGTGTGGTAAATCCCCATAAGATTCTTCATCCTCTCTCAATCGGTGGTCTCTTCCTGTGATCAGCATATCTTTAGCTGCATAAATCAGCCCCTCATATACATCAAAATCCAGAAAACCCTCTTCTGAATGAGAACTATATCTCATGACAGCCTTATCATATTTTTGTCGAAGTCTTTTTACTTCTTCTTCAAGGTTAAACTGATACGCCATACTATCCCATATGTATAGGTCTTTTTAACCTTTCCATTTCTGTGCTGCATTTAGCGTTTTTCTCATTTTTGTTACACGTGTAACATCTTTTTTGTTAATACTCATAGACAAGTATTGGATTCAATTATCATTGTGAATATAGCACCTCTGTCTACTATTTGACCGCCAACATCTCAAGCACTTTGATAATGATCTCATATAAAGCATAGAGCACAGCTACTAGAATAGGAATTCTGGAAAGATAGTTGGATTTTAATTTGTATTTTTCGGAAGTTCTTTCAATTTCATTCTCTATATTTTCTAGTCTCATTTTCAATACTTGATTTCTTCTCCATTGTTGTTCACTACATTTGCCTTTTAGCACAGAGTTGGATATATCCTTCATAGCATCTACAATACTATTTTTTTCATCTTTCAGTTCTTTTGTTTTTGAATTGAATATCAATCTCAATCTTTTACTTGCTCTCCACGTATTAATATGAATGTTTATGATTGCCATGATAACAACTGTTACACAAAAAATTATTCTCCAAGATATTGTGGGTTCTATGGATGTTTGAAATAGTACATGTGGGATAAAATTATTATTGACATAAAATAGGAAGAGAAGGAATACTCCAAAACTCATGACAAGAATACTTTCACTAGGTGAAATATACATAAATACTTCTACCTTAGCTTTCAGATCAAGATCAAAATATGAGAAAATATGAGAGAAAAAAAATCCAAAAGCGCAAATAAAAAGGGACATAACAGAAGCTATTAAGACTTTTGTGATCCAAGAAAGCAAGACTTGCAGGACAACAATTACCCCTATGAGTCCAATCATGATTATACCTGCTTTGATGTTTTCGTTAATTTTATTTTCCAATTCTTCCAGATTGGCGCAAGTTTTCTGATCAGAGAATTCAATATATTCTACAATAATAAACAAATAAAAAAAACAAAAGGACGTATACAAAGAAAAAAGAATAGGATTTTCCATCATATAGGGAAAAAGGACAATTAGAAAGATTAAAGGAGAGATAATTGAAAGAAGCACACCGAATGGAGATATGTATTCCTCATATCGAGTGTATTTTGCCTCAATGCTATTGCAAAGTTCAATGATTTCCTTAATCATGAAAGATTTTGGCCAGACGAATATAAGAACCTTACTATCTGAAATCCAATTAATCCTGCCAATGTAACATTTAAGAACAACAGAAAACTTATTCTCATAAATTGAAATTACTATAAGGGAGAATACAAAATGAATTGGCAGAATACCATTAAAGATTTGATAATATTGAAGAGAAAAAAATCTGAAGCAGTTGCGCTGACAACTCGTTCACCATTACAAAAATTGCATTTTTGTCCTTCGTAATCAATCCAAAGAATGTTCAATTTCCCCATATAGAAGGTGAATTGTAGCACCATATCTAAGATCTAAGATAAAACCAAAAAATTTATAAACATTTTTTTGCAGAAAAGTGCAAATTTGAAAGGAGGTGGTAAAAATGGATAGAAAGGTACCGCTCGCAGTAATCAGTGTAGCTCTTGCATTACTTGCGGTGACTGCTGCTACAGCCCATCCTTCAGTGACACGTACCCCTTTGTACATTTTTAGAATGGAACAGCAAAGCAGTGAAATGAACTTTTTGCCCACAGAGAGGAATACATTCATCTACACTACTGCACAGGGACACACCGTCCTCTACGAGATCACAGGATGTGGGTATGCTGCACCCCTTGCTACAGGGGGCGGCAATACGTGCAACTCATGCAGCAGGACGTGCTCAAATACGTGTCCTGTCACCTGTATGAGTACGTGCCCAGAAACATGCGTGTATACCTGTCACACATGCGTGAGTACGTGTCCCTATACGTGCGTGAACACCTGCTCATTCACCTGTGGGAGTACGTGCCCTAATACCTGCTGGAGTACGTGCGATGAGCCCTGTCCATGATTGCTGGTCTTTACGGACTGTCCCTTTAGAATTTCTTTTTTCTTTTTTTGATTATCAATATTTGCTTTTGTCTCATTTTGTTACACGTGTAACAAAGTCTTTTTTTGGCCACTTTTAGGGGTTGATATAAAATTGAAAATTACAGTGCTGACGCAAAATACAGACTTTTCACCAGCACCACAACATGACCGAAAGCAACAGAAATGAGGAAACCTTTTATATACTCCATGGTAACCTTTTTGTGAAACATTGTCTAGGTTCAGGCAGATCAAATCAAAACCCCAATAAAGGTGAAAAAAAATGAAATCAAAAATTGTGACCATACTGGTCTTGGTAGTCTTACTCTCTTCATTAGTCTCTGTATTAACAGGACAAACCATAGAGCAAAGAATAGAGGCCCAACAAGAGTTAATACAGTTTTATAACAACCATTTCAGCACATTATGCGGCAGCATCTTCTTAGTATTATTCTTCATATTTATTATAGTACTGTACTGGATGAAACGACGTGAACCACACGTCTCTCAATACGGTGCTTTTGTTTACCTCATTTCAGCTCTTCTCATCATGTTAGCCCTTGTTAACCTGTGGGGTACATTAACCTGGGCGTGGGACTTACCCAGCCAGTACTTTGGCGATTTTTACTGGATAAACATGAAATTAGCAGCAGTTGGTGGATTAATTCTCAGCTTTATTGCATTCTTTCCATTATTCTCCAGAGAAAGCATCATATACACTGTATACTCACTGTTAACTAGAAAACAAAAAAGTTACTTACCTGAACCTGCCCCCTTGTGGTTTTTTATTCCCTGGACTTTACTCAAATTACTATTTGGTATGTGGCTTTTCTCAAACATGCTGGTAGGATTATGGATTCTGGGAGGGAACACTCTTACTTTGTTCTCAAAAGATACAACTACTCTGTATGCAGAACTTTTAGTGATTGGCCCCTTGATTGCAGGCGTTATGAAGGTCAGACTCTTTTTGTACTGTCTGCACCAGCTCACAGGGGCTGTCCAGTACATTGGAGAAGGATTAAAAAGAATGTTAACCCACGATGAGCTTGAGACAATCTGGGGCAAAATCATGAAAATTTTTGGTATCATCTTTATCTTCTGGAGCGCCTCCTCCCTTTTTGGTATAACCGGCGCGTACGAGAGCTTGGTAGGACCGTACCGGCATGATTTGTTCTCTTCCATGGTGAAGTTCGGTGCAGGTATTGGATGCATGTTGGTGGGAGGGTTCTTCATTGGCGACACAAAACGGGAAAAAGTGTACCACATTGTGTCTGCATTACTATTCACTGGCGCAGCTACAGCTCTAGCAGTGTACTACAGTCCTGACATCAGGGTGCTGACAGGGTTCTTCATTGGGATTGTAACCTTCCCCGTGGTGTATATCCTCTTGTGGAGAAGACTGCTGGAGAGTGCAAAGGGAACAGATTTTTACAAGAGATTAAGGGAATCAGTGAGTTTAACAGCTGTGTCAACACTGGCAGTGATAGCAGCCCTCGTTGTCGCACTTGTCATCGGTTCTGTAGGAAGTGGTATCTGGTTAAAACCGCAGCACAGGAGGGACCCTTTGAGTATAAATGCAGATTTAATTGCGTTAGAGTTAGAATTAAATGCATTGAGCGCAGGACTAGACTTTAACGAGATCCAATGGAACTTTCCATTAGAAACAGAAATTGACAATATAGAAATGATAGAGTCCTTAATTGAAGAGAATGATGAAACCTTCAAAATAGTCCGGTTATGGGACGCTCCTCATGCTAAGATACGGTTCAAACCTTCTGTGGGGTTACGGTGGATGGAAATGGGTGACACTGATATTGTCCGGTTCACAGTAGATGGTGAGCTAAAGCAGTTCTGGATCTCACCAAAGAATCTATACTTGGAAGAAATTTTGAGAGGGTCCGAAAACGCGTGGTACAACGAACATAAAGTGTACACCCACAGTGTGGGGTACATTGTGGCAGACGCGTTAACTGGTAAATTTGAGAACTGGGAGTGGACAAACAATAATATCTACTTCGGTGAAGGGATGTACAGAGATTTCATCTACGATTTTAAACCCCATGAACTCCAGGGAGAATACACTGGTCCCACAGTGAACCCGAGAATCCCTTTAAGATCTGTCTTCACCAAAGAATTGACCTTTTACACTGGAGAGACGGTAGCCTACATGAATATCTTTGAGAGAGCATCTGAGTTATTCCCCTGGTTGTATATGGACCCAGACCCATACTTGTGTGTTAACAATGATGAAATCTGGTATTCTATGGATTTAGGGGCTTTTATTCAGCCATCAAAAATTCCTCTGGTGAAAGCACCGTATATCAGGCCTTTACTCAAGTTGTTGATCCATACTGAAACAGGTGAGTACCGCGTGTACTACGATGATACCAGCAATGATACAGTACTCCTCCCACTGCTCACAAAGGTGTACAGCAACAAAATTACTCCCTTGTCCCAAGCACCTGACTGGTATATCCGGCAGTTGCGATACCCTGAAGTGTTCATGGAATTACAGGTGCAAGCCATGAATGTGTACCACGTACAGCAGTCCACCTACACCAAATCAAAGGTGTCCGTCTACGTGCACGAGGAGGATTTCTTTGAGATACCAGCAGGAGAGGACCTGCGGCACGTGCTGCAAACCTTTTTCGGGGAACCAGAGTTCGTTTCCATGATCACTGTGGAATTCAGCGGGAAGAAAGTGCCCAACATTGCTGCAATCTGGGTAACCCAGAACGATTATCCTCACTACGGCAGAACAACATTGATTCGGGTACCTTCAGAAGCGTATGAGGAGATTCGAGTCATTGGAATGAGCGTAGTACCCAATGCATTGACTGCAGACGAGGAAGTGTCCTACTGGAACAAGACCCAAGAGGGTGCTGACACGGGGAATATACTCTTCTACAAAATGGGGGATAGAGTATACTACTTTGTCCCATTTTACACGGGAAGAGAAAAGACAGTGACCTTACAGCAGGTGGCGTGCGTCATGGCGTTAACAGGGAGTGAAGCTGAATCTCGGAAAGTGGGGTTTGGTGACGATGTGATCACTGCATTCAGGAATCTCCAGTTGGAAATTTTAGCATCAAAGATTTCAGGGAGGGACATTGGCACCTACAGTGAAGCAATGGACGTTCTGGCAGGTGAAACAATAGAAGGGGAGAACATATCAGAGATTATATCGCAGATGAACTGGGTACTAGAACAGAGAGAGGCAGCCTTGGCCCAGGGGAATGAAGTTGAGGCAGCACAATTACTGGAAGAGTTCTTTGAACTGTTCAAGAAGCTGGCAGAACTCACCAGAGGTCAAGAGTAAAAATCATTTAGGGTTTTTCCTTGTTTCATTTTTTTTGTTTTATTTTCAATTTTTATACAAAAATTGCTTTTAATATCTGTATAACAACAAAGCTATCCTCATCAAAGCAGTGCTCAGAGAGTACTCAATTGACAATTTTTTATAAGAGCATCGACCTTTACACGTGTAAAGTATTTGTCACGAACTATCTGCAGGAAACGATACCTTTATTAGATGCTGATTCCAGACCGTGAGAAAAGGAGCGCTCCTGATGATGGCTGAATCAGAGGAAGAAAAGGTCACTGCATATGAAACCTGCAAAGGAACAGTCTTCATTAAAAGGAAATGTTCGTGCAAATTTATTAGCAGCCACCAAATGGACGAAGGCATTGGCACCTTCTTCAGGTTTAACGAAGGATGCAGAGAGAGGCAGAGAAAATTGTTTTTGGATATTGCAATTCATGAAGATGAGGAAGTACTCTTGGCCTATACGGAGGGGTTGATCATCGGAGGCATAACAGTGTTACACCCCGGGCCTAACGAGAGGTGGGGCAAAATAGGAGACCCCAGAATATATGAGATGGGTTCGATTGAGGTTTCTACCAACTGGCGCGGTTTGGGTGTGGCCAGGAAAATGCTGGAGTGGCTGTTTACTGATGGGTTTTACGATGATAAGATCGTCTACTCCATGGAGTTAGCGTGGCATTGGGATTTTAAACATACACCCATGAGCAAGTTTGAATACCGCGATATGCTGTTAAAGTTGTTCCAGTCTGTGGGGTTCGTGCAATTGGATACAGATGAGCCTGACGTACTCATGGATTCAGCCAACATGTTGACAGTCCGGTTCGGGAAGGATACAGATCAAGAATTACGAGACACCTTCTGGTACTCTCTGTTTGAAAGAGGGGACTACAGGTGGGGATTTTAAGGCTACCTGCATTGGTTCATAGGAATCTATTTCAGGAACGCTGGAATACTGAACCATCAACAGATAATGATCTTGTATAGAATCTTTTTCTGCTGAAGGTTGGTTGCTCTTTCGGTGGTTATCCCACTTTTGTTACACGTGTAACACGCACAAGCTGACCTTATAGTATCGGTATATAACCTATACTCTGCTGGTCTCTGCTGGTTTTAACCAGAAATACACAGCGATAACGCTCTCAAAACATCCGCTTGTACTTTAAGTTCAGTATTGTCTTGATAAAAGCTGTAAATTCTATGAAAAGCTGAGGAAATTCAGGGTCTTCCATTCTTGTTTCTATTTCTTTCTTCAAATTTCATAGCCCCTAAGTAAAAGAAATCTATATATTCTTTCCATTCACTACATTCTTTCCAAGCCAGTCTTCTTATGTTAGGATGTTGTTTAGGCAATTCTGTCCTAAAGCCGTGCTTTACCGAAAGATTTATATACTCAGAGCACATCAATAAAATGGTATTGTTAGATTTGGACATCTCTCGTACTACATTCCCTTTACGTAAATCAACTGGGAAATGCAGGAGTGTAACTTTGCCATGTAGTGAGAGGAGTTGATAAAAAGAGCAAAAGGAGGTGATACATCAATGTTTGCAGAAGTTATAGAACGAGGAGTGCTAGACGTTGGGTACCCGTATGGATTTATGCATAGTTGTTCATGCGGATCATCCCCCTGTGCGCGCCACTATCATGTGTTTGAAACCCCTTATACCCGAGCCTTTGGTTAAAGTGATTTGAAAGTGATGTGTTTAAATAGTGGTTCCTCATAATGTTTGAGAAGCCTTTGCAACCAGGTATTTCCTAAAACGAGGAGGTATAATTGTGAAACCATCACAATACAACCATTATATTCCTCTTGAAGATGACAAAAACATCCTCTATAACACCCTAAGTGGTGCAATCCTCATCGTGGACGAAGATGCGAGAAACAGCATAGAACAGATACAGGAAGTGGAAGCAGAACTTCCTCAAGATATGCTGAACAATTTCAGACAGAATGGAGTGGTGGTAGAAACCAATGACAACGAGCTTTTAAAATTCAGAGACAGGTACAATACAATGCGTTACGACCCACAGCGCCTTTCTTTCGGGTTGACACCAACTGCCCGATGCAACCTCTCCTGTGAATACTGCTGGCAGAGAATTGATCAGTCACTCGCAGAAAGACATGATCAAGTAACAACGATGTCGGAATCCACATTGAAAGGCGTTCTCCTCTTTGTAAAGCAAACCATAGAGACATTGAATGCTACAAATTTACCCATCTTTTTCTTTGGCGGAGAACCATTGATGGCTAAAAAATTAGTCTTTCGTATTCTCGAAGATCTGGCACAGTGGAGCGAGGAACGTTCCGTAGGCTTTAATACAACCTTTTACACTAACTGCACCCTCTTTGATCAGTTCTTCATTGATGGACTGCAGAAATATACTGTTAACCTTGTGAAGACAACATTAGATGGTCCACAAGAAATCCATGACCAGTACAGACACTACAAGAATGGTGAGGGCACTTATGAGAACATAGTAACCAACATAGGAATGGTTCTGGATGCTGGCATCAACGTAGAGATTCAGTTCAACATCAACCGCCATTATGAGCACATGTCAGAGCTGTTTGATGATCTCAGTGAAAGGGGGTTAAAACAGATCATTGTGGCAGGCTACCCCGTGTATGATCCTCCCATTGTAATTCAAGAAGTTCAAAAAGCTTATGGACTTCTTGATGAGAGGTTCCCTATCCCGCAGAGTCAATTTGCTATTCCTTTCAAGGAGGTACCTGAAGTAAGAACACAAATCTATCGCTGGGCCTTCGAGAAAGGGTTTAAACTCCCTCCGCCAGATCTGGGATTATTGCGTTGTTCTGCGGTCTCATACTACCACAACATTATTGATCCTTCTGGGGATGTATACAAGTGCGTGGCCACTATGCTCTTGAAGTTCATGCGAACAGGCCGCATCCATGAAAATGGATATTTTGAACATTACCCATTTTTTTACGAATGGGTGGACAATGATCCCACTTATGTAGAACCATGTCAGTCATGCTCTCTTCTCCCTAGCTGCTGGGGTGGATGTATATTCGGCCGTAAGTTGATCGGAGTGTCGCATGTGTGTGAAGTGAGTCAATTCTGCGGAGAAGAATACATCAAGATGTACCTGGAGCAAAAGTATCCAGAAAAGCTAAAATTTCTTAAAATGGAATAGCATGACGGTTCAAATAGAAGAAAATCCAAATGAATTACGTGATCACTGGCAGGAGTCTGGAGAGGGCACTCAACTCACCTTCAACCTGGAGTAATCCCTGCGTCATAGCCATTACAGGGTGTATCTCCTTTTTCATAATGCGGTCCATAACATCGACAGTCAGATGCACTGTCACATCTGCGGGTAAAACCTTTCCTTTTTCCAGAGATTTCTTATCCACGTGGCCCACAGTGCCATCTTCTTTGAATTGAATGACGTATCCAATGTTAATATCGTCCAGGCAGAACTGTATCTTTTTGTTCCACCCTTTGTTGATATCTGCAAGAGCATTGAGTCTTTCTTTGAATGTTTCTATGAGGGTATCGGCCAACATTTCTTTTTCCATTGTTCCACCTCGGAGCTTATTTTACATCTCTTCACGTGACAAAGTATATAAGTGTTATCAAAAACGGGGGTTGTCACATCGTCAGATGATTAATACTGTGCCTCTAACTATCCATTTTTAATAAATCATGTAAATTTCTAGCAAGTGCTGTTACACGTGTAACAAGCGTCAGTAATTTCAACTAAGGAAGAGAAAGGTTATATGTATGTGATCTCATATAGTAGAGGTGTACAAAGAAGGCAGAGATAATAAGAGGAGGTCTGCATGAGATCACAAATGGTTGGACTCCTCTTAACTGGGCTCATCCTGGTGGGTGTGACTTCGACAGATGCTGTTGAGGATGTTCCTCTAGACTTTTTTATTGATCCAGAAACAGGGGAGCCACACGTGGTTATCGTGGTAGGTAGTGAAGCTGCTTCTCAAGATGTGATATCAGCTGCGAGGTTGGCCGTGAAAATTGACAGTATGAGCACTGGGGATGACAGTATTCCCTTTGTCAAGCCTTCCAGAGCTATACATGAGCATATTAACCCCTTTCTTACAAATGCTGGCACCTATACTCATAGTGAACAGCCTGATGAGGTTGAAAGGCTTGGATTCCTCACGGTGGATGTACCTGATGCTGGCGCCTACACAGATTGGGAATGTAATATCCTCCCTATCAACTACACACTGTCATTATGGTACTTTGATGATCCCAACAGGTTCTGGGGTTCAAATGACGGACACTTCCAGCCTTGGGAGACCCACGAGGAAATCCAGATTTGCTTTGATGGGTACACGCAGGCTCCCAGTGAACCAGAGTGGATAGCCTGCTTATACGGTGGAGATATGCAGTTCAAGAAATTAACCAGCGAATCAAGTGATTTTCCAACCTGGTACAACGTACCTGGGTTAATCTACAGAGTAGATAACATTTTTGTTCCACCTTCAATCATTGCGGAGGGGCACTTTCCTGTGGAGAGGGCCTGCATTGTAGGGCCATGCTCCTGGAGCGACTGGAGTCCCCTAGTATTTGCTGTACCTGAACCCTGGCTGATCATACATGACATGCTGCCTCGATTTGGATTGTTCAATACTGTCTACACAGTAGTGGATGGTGGAGCAGTTCTTGACATGAGCTGGCATACAGGTGAACTGGGTCCACTACATGGAACACCCTATTTAGTGGGTGGTGAACCCTACTTTGAGGCAGTCTATCTATATAAGGGGGAATCAGTAGTATTTGGTTCATACACTATAAGTCTGGTAGATGTTGAGGTTGATATTGAGCGCGACAAGGCCTGGTTTGAAATCTACCTAGATGATGACCTTGTAGAGAGCTTTTGGATGGTTTTAATTCCACAGTATGGATTTTCACTGGATATGCAGCAGGAAAACTTTCCGTTTGACACTTACGACACCTGCAATGATTTGAATGACAACAAAAAGTTGGATCCTGGTGAAATGACCAACATCTTTAGCTTGGATATTTCCCTCCGCAAGTTTGTCACCTGCCAACGGGGCTGCCACAAAAGGTTAGTTTCTGGCCATGCAGAAAAGGACATCTGGCTAGATTTCCAGTGGAAGTATTATATTGATGACCACGACGCTATCTGGGAGCTATTCAGGGTTCCGACCATTGCTGTCGATGGTGTCAGAGTATTTGCCGATGACCAGGGTACTGGCGCAGAGATCAATGTCTACTGGCTGGAGAATGAGATAGCATGGTACAATCGCAGCTCCTTGTGCGATCCGTGGGATTGTAACCTTCATTACCACGTATTTTTGGATGCGTATGAATCTGGTTGGGATATAACTGATGGAAATTCCTATGTGCATCAGCCTCCCGGGACAGGATTGTGGCCCCCTCTGGGGCTGAGCACCTGGGCAGGCAACAGCGTGTTCGCAGGAAATGGCTTCTTAGATGCCAATGATGGACACACAGGATACGAGTGCAATCTAGCATCTCTTGGACACCTTCCTGAGCAGAATGATTTAGACAGAGACAATTGTATCACCAATGACTGCAGAACTAGTGACGGGTCATTACAAACAGACTGTACTAACCGGCATGACATTGAAGATCCTGTGATCTGGCACGGACCTGGTGTCATTATGGTGGAAATGAACATCTTTTTGGCTGAGAATGTATGTGCTCCAGATCAGCCGTGGGTTGTATCCGGTCCGTATCTGAAGGAACCTTCATACTTCACTGTTACTGTTACTGATGTGTGGTTCCAAGGTAATAGCCCGGGTATTACTTACGAAACTGTGAAAGAGAGCATACTGAGCGACAGAGCAACTCTGGAGGACATTGATGAGACTGGCCTGGTCACGTATGATACTCAATTCGATTTTGATGCATGGAAAACTGATTGTGACTACAACCTCATATTGATAGGCGGACCCGTAGCCAATGCAGTGGTGAACCAGTTGGTAGATGAAGGTATCTCTCGTGTGGACTGGACAGTATCTCCGGGTCAATGGGAGCATATCAAAGCATACACCTGTGGTATCTTAATTGTGGCAGGTGCAGACAGAGATAGTACTAATTCGGCTGTTCAAAGACTTATTAACCAACTGTAATCAATTCATTGAGTGTTACACGTGTAACAATCGACCTCACAATTGACGAACTCAGCCATAAGGTTTAGAATGCTGTACACGTTTACTGCACAAACTGAAAGAGGTGATAATATGGCGTGTAAAATGAAGTGCAACCTCAAAGGAGATGACCCAAAAGAGACACTCAAAGAACTGATCAAGATGGCTGAAAGTGAAGGTTTCATCTTTCATGGAGGCACCACCAAGGGAACGTTTGAATACAAAGGTAAAGTATCAGCGCAAGGCGAATACAAAAGATCTGGGAAGAATTTTTCTATTACAGTGACTAAGTACCCGTTTTTCGTTACGTGCGGCATGATTATATCAGAAGTGAACAACAGGCTTGGCAAGTATCTCTCTTGTGAGAAAGCATAGTGAAATCTGTATCGTCTCAACAAAGATCAGACTCTTTTGTGCTTTTGGAAATGATGAATAGTGATCATTCTCTCACATGTAAAGAGGTTCTGGACAAATAAAAGTACACCAGAATAAAAGGCAGTCCAAATCCGCCATAGACTGCCATGGTGAGAATCCGGCCTTCCAGAACACCTGTGACGTGCTCGAAAAGAAATAATGGCAGCATCACCACAATATACTGAATTCTTGGCATAAATGTGGTCTTCAAAAAGAACAATATGAGGGCCGTTCCCAGAATACAGGACAAACTGGTGGCTAAAGCTGCACCTGTCAATCCATAGTGAGGAATTAATAGAAAACACAAGATGATATTACATACAGCAGTTAATACTGCTATACCCATGGAGTATTCAGGATGCCCTAACCCCTGCAGTGCAGAATACCCCACAAAGAACAACGAGTAGAACAACATCCCAAAAGAGAGGATTTGCAGACTGAGGTACCCCTGGAAATTTCCAAATAAAACGTACAAGATCTCTTTCGAGAAGGCAGCTAACGTAATACTAATGGGTAAAGTCACCAAGGTACATACTTCAAAAGAACTTCTTATAGATGTGGTGGTATCAACCCCTTTATACTTTAACGCTGATACCTTGGGCACTAACAGAGCTGACAATGCCACACTGAACCCAAAAACGAGGCGAGCAGTGGGAACTGCCATGCCGTATACACCTACGTATTCAGCAGGGACAAACCGGGCCAGTATCAAAATATCTGCATTCAATAATGCCCACAATCCTATTACACCAGCTAAGACAGTGAGGGAAAATCGGAGTATTCTCACAACTTCTTCCAACCCTATTTTCACAGGAAGACCAAATTTCAAAACCAGAAAAAAAGCTGCTGCTCCACTCACGATATAACCCAAAAGAATACCGTGGGCAGCTCCATCCAATCCTGTATACTGCACCAGTATATACGAGGAAAAAATCATCAACCCCTGGTACACTATCAAAGAAAGAGCCATTAATTCTGCCTTTCCATGTCCCAAAAAAATCCCTGTACACACAGAGAGTAGTACAGCAAAGGGCACACCTGCAGCCAGAATTTTTAAAACAGATTGAGAACCAGAAAATTCTGCTCCAAAAAATTCAGAAAATAATCCAGTAGACGAATAAAGGACTGCACCCATGAAAATTCCCAGAAGTAAAAGGGAGAAACTGTTGAAGATCTTTTCTCTTTCTTTAATTCGGTATTCAGAGGTGAACTTTGACACAGTTGGGGTGATACTCATGGAGGTAAACAGGAGGACGAAACTCTGGTACGGTAGAGCGGCCGACAATACGCCAAACTCTCTTAAGGTCAGAAAGTAGGACATGATCACCCGGTATAAATACTGGAACCCTCTTCCTGTAACATTCACTGAAAAGAGTAAAAGGCTCTTTTTGATCATGTGCCGTACTCCCAAGAGGTTAAATATAACTTTTGCTTTTCTGTTAAAACATCTATGTGCAGATTTAAAGCTTTTAATGCTAATGCTGCCACTCGTATATCCAGTTCCTGGGGGACAGCTATTAATTTGTTTTCCAGTTCATTGTCCAGAAGGTATTGAGCAGATAAGACCTGCAGAGCAAATGATAAATCCATGATTTCAGCAGGATGACCGTTTGCACAAGCCAGGTTCACCAGCCTTCCCTCTCCCAGGACGTACAACCTTTTACCATTTACAGTGTATTCTTCTATATTTGTGCGGATCTTTTTGGATTCTGCCATTTCCCTCAAGGATTTGACATCCACTTCCACATCAAAATGACCTGCATTGCATAAAATAGCTCCATTCTTCATGGCATTAAAGTGTTCCTTTCGTATGACATCAACATTCCCTGTACACGTCACGAAAATGTCTCCTGTACGGCACGCTTTTGCCATGGGCATGACTGCAAACCCTTCCATGTGCGCTTCCAACGCTTTCACTGGATCAATTTCAGTCACAATAACGTGAGCTCCCATTCCCCGGGCGCGTGAAGCCACCCCTCTGCCTACCCAGCCGTATCCTGCCACCACCACATTCTTTCCTGCAATCACCAAGTTTGTGGTACGCATGATCCCATCTAAGGCGGACTGTCCTGTACCGTACTGGTTGTCAAACAAATGCTTACAGTATGCATCATTGACTGCAATCACAGGAAATCGGAGTAACCCCTTTTTCTGTAATGCTTTCACCCGTGTAATACCAGTGGTGGTCTCCTCGCATACTCCCTTGATAGAGGTGATACTCTGCTTCTCAGCGTGTAACAACGCAGTGAGATCACCCCCATCATCGATGATAATATCAGGTTCTGCCTCTAACAGTGTATTCAAATTTTCACGATGAGACTCCACATCTATGCCATACCAGGAGTACACGTGAATGTCTGTGTCCACTAAAGCAGCACACACAGCATCATCTGTGGACAGTGGATTTGACCCAGAAATGTACACGGTTGCTCCTCCAGCCTGAAAGACTTCTGCCATGTACCCAGTCTTGGCCTCCAAATGCAAACAGATGGCAACAACTTTATTTCTGAACGGGTTTCCTTCTTCAAATTCCTTTCTGATCTCATTGAGAACTGGCATGTGTTCTTTTACCCAGGCTATCTTTTCATTTCCCTGGGGGGCCAATCCCTTCTCTTTTATGCGGTACATGCATGTACAGAGAACGAAGTATTTATATAGCTGGTTCTTAAAGAACACTTAATGTATACGGAGAGACTGAAGGAAAGGGTAGGGGGAGTTATGGGCTCATTTATTCTGAAAGATGGGGAGTTAATAGAGTCAGACCTGGAGCGCTCTCCTCAGTTTGTTATCCACAGTGTCCTCTACCTCATGGATGCAGTCACCGAAAAGAAGGACATCAAAAAAATTATAATTTTCGGTGAGAAAGCCAACTTTTCTGTTTCCTTTCGAAGAGATTACATCATTGGAGTGGTCCTCACCAGGACTGCTAACATTCACCTGCTGAGGTTAGTGATCAGGAGAATCTTAGAACCGTCAAAACTGAGAGAGAGACACGACCATCCGTTAACTTTGGAAGAACAGATACCATTCTTTGATCGACCCAGAGAAGAGGTTCTGCCCAACGTGCCAGTGTATGCGCGTCAGGTGCTCAAATTCATTGATGGGAAGCGTACAGTAAGAGACATCCTTGAACAGTCTAACCTTTCCCCTGAAGTCGTTTTGGATGTCATTTTGGCCTACAGGAGATCTTCTGTACTCCACTTCAGAGTTTAAATTTCAATGTGCAATGTATCTGCTACCCTATCCATGGGGTTACACACGCTAAATCGTTCACTGCCTGCAAAGAGTAGCCCTACTGCACTTTTTTCTGAAACGATTAATGAACCTGAATCGCCACCTTTGGATGCCAGCCGTACTACTATCTGGTGTGAAAATAAAGCTGTCCTCTGGTAGTTGTAGTTCACCATGAGAGTACAATCTACCACATCCACGTGCCCTCTGTTGTGCCCTGTGGTCCTCCCGCTCTTTTCCACAACCATACCTAATTCAGCTTCTTTAATACCTTCAAGGACACCGATATCCAGTATTTCCTCTTTTATAGAATCCTCCATCAAGGGTAAAGCTACAGCAGCATCCACTGTATTCTCTTTATTACTGACTCTCACAGGGATGAACCGGTTTTGGGACCCAGCCATCTGGAAGAATACATTAGCTACATCAGCAGCTTTTGAAGCCACACCCCGGGCAGGAGTGTCCACCATAAATGAAAGGGGAACAAATCGGTACAATTCAGCAATCTCATCTTGCTTCTTGCCTCCATCAAAGGGTCCCGGCTGCAATACAGGATCACCAATTCGTGCACCATTGTAAGCCAATACATGGTTGTTGGATAGAATAAGTCTTTCCCCGAGTCTCCTATCAGTTACTGCAACCCCCAGCGTACCTGATGAACCTCTGTAGTGTCCAATACTCACCCCACCGGGGGCAGGTCTCCACTTCTCAATTCTGGGCTGAAATACTTTTGTGTTGAGCGCTTCAACTATGCCTATCTCCTGAACATCTGTTGAAACACCATCCAGTTCCTTTTGTACTACATCTTTTTCTTTTAATGCAGACAATGGCAGCTTCTTATCCACTAAGACTACAACACTTAGCGTATCTGTTTTTCTTTCTTTCACTTTTTTGAAGCCAACACCGACACCGACAACATTTTCCTTTTTCAGAATACTATCTTGGTATCTCTCCTTGATACAGATTAAATCATTCATCATCTTTTCTTGCTCTTGCAGATTCTTAAATTTTTGCCCTTCCCATATTTACAAATATTCGAGATTCTACATTTAAGATTTATTGAAGATTTAAAAGGTTTTTATATATTTGTATTGTGTATAGGGGTCTCCAAGGATTTTTACTCGATAAATACATAGAGAGTAAAATAGCTGTGAAAAATGAGTCTCTTACTTTACTGAACGCAATTAGATTACTACCCCATCATGTACCACGTGGGATTTGGTTTCATGGACACCAGGGCTTTCCCTGATTTTCGTTACAACTTCAAACAGAGCCTGTTGGTTCTTCACTTCTACAATGACACCGATGTTGAATCGTCCCATCAGTTCGTAGAATGCTACCACGTATTCTTCAGGTTCTAACACTTTTCTTACCTGAGCTACATCTTCTGCTCGAATTTCGATCAACGCTATAACTAACACATTCTCCCTCACTTTCTGATCAGTGTTGTGGTAGTGTCTTTAACACCCTTCAAGGTTCTTACCTTTTCTGATACAAAGTCTGCAAGCTCTCGTGAATCTTCGATGGTAAGTAATGCAATTATATCGTATTCACCTAGAGATACGTAGACTGCTGCTACCTCTGGGAATTTCTTGAGCTCTTTTTTGATGGGTTCTTCTGCTCCTGGCTCAATTTTTATTCCCAGGATTTCATGTACATTCTCAAAGCACTTGGCTACGAAGCCCAATTTATTCACCTCGGTGATAAAAATTTTCGTTCCTTTATAAAAGTTTCTATAAGGGTTGTGTAATAGTCAGTGCTCATTTGTTACACGTGTAACACTCCAGCGAATTTGTCTTCTAGCACATTCACATTGATACCATTGGAATTCTGTAGTATTAGCTCTTTGAATTGATTGCAAATCCAGAACTATGAAGAAGGCTTGAAATAACTGCATTAAAGGTTACCTTTTCTATACTGTTAACTCAAACACCTTGATAGTTTCTCCCCATTCCACAGGTTCAAACCCGTTAACCATTAAAAGATTTATCAATTCCTCGTCTTTAGGGATAACTGCCCATATTTCTTCCAGATTTTTATTTGCACCCACGTGAAGGATACCTTCCACCAGCCTTTGATCAGGATCACAGTACGTTATCTGAACAGCTCTTTTGAGAGCCTCCTCTATTTTAAAATCCAGAATTGCCACGTTATCTTTATGAATAAGCATGAGAAGATCTTTTAGATTCTCCACAGATGGGTTGTAAAACGTGAAACTGCTGGAGATCAATGAATGACTCTTTTGAAATAAGTGAGATTTCCTCACAAAGGTGAGTACTTCACCAGCAGTACCCTGTCTTAAAGAAACGGGAGGAGTATCTTCAACATTTTTGAGCAAATAAGTGAAGGTTGCCACTGGTGAGAATCCGATTCTTTTAGCTACTGCTTCAGATACTTCATTATCCATGACAGCCAATCTCACCACATCTGTTCTGCAAACAGAAATACAGTACTCAGTCAAAGCTGTAGCTATGCCCTGTCTCCTGAAATCAGGGTGGACCCTGATAGATCCTACGTGCGCTTTACCATCTCTCAAAAAAATGAGGCGAACCATTCCCACAATTCTGCTCTCTTTCTCGTATACGTAGATGCCCCCTTGTGGTAACCAGGTTGAAAGGTGGTTCAGAACATAATCATTATCATACACTGATCGACACAAATTTTGAAGCGCTTGCTCATCATCCAGAGAAGCTGAACGAATCATGCCCCTTTTTGTGCAGAAAGAAATTTAAGCCTTTGTACTATTAAGGCTGTCACGTCTTTAGGTGTTCTTTGTCATGTTACACGTGTAACAGGGATATTATGAACCTTATTGATTCAATAAGGATAGACAATTTTAGAGGTACGGCAATGTAACCACCCAGAATTGACAACCTCTACTAATTGAGTACATAGTAAATACAACACAGGTTTCAAAAGAGCTACTAGAGAAAATGAGAGATTTTGAACAGGAAATAGTTGTAAAAATCCATAAAATCGAAAGAGATAGAGATAGTACTCTGCAGTACTCTGCAACAAAAATTGTTACACGTGTAACAAAGAAATAACTACCAACCAGACAACTCCGCAAACCTTTTTTTGGTGCAGTTTATATGTACTTTGTGATTTGCGGTATAGACCTTGCAGGATCAGAGCATCGCCCCACAGGAGTGTGCATTTTAAATGACGTGATAGCATTTCACACTGTGTACACGGACGCACACATACTCTCTCTAGTTAACCACTCTTCCCCTTCTGTGGTGGCTATTGATGCTCCTCTCTCATTTCACGGAGAACACTTCAGAGATGGTGATGTAGAATTAAGAAAAGAGGTTCCCATTCTTCCGTTAACCTTTAAAGGAATGCAGTTATTAACACAAAGAGGCATCAAATTAAAATCGTTGATACCCTTCCAGGTGATAGAAGTCTACCCCCATGCCTCAAAAAAAGTCTTAACCATTGCAACACCTGAAGATCTCAGAAGTTATGGATTTTCACACTTTCCTTCTAATATCCACCAGTTGGATGCTGCAGTAGCTGCCTTGACCGGAAAATACTATCTACAGGGCAAGTACAAAGCATACGGAGAAAAAGACAAGATCATTGTTCCTGCACTTACGAAATGAAAAGAGAATCCAGAATTCCTTTCAAGTCTTTTATAGAATCTAGAATGATATCCGCATTTTTTAGGGTTTCTTTCGTTCCAGACCCTGTTAAAAACCCTACAGTGTAGCACCCCGCTTTGTTCCCTGCTTCAATTTCGAAATGGTGATCTCCCAAAACCACGGTACACTCGGGGGTAGAATCCAACTTTTCCACCGCTTTTACCACATGATCTGGATGGGGCTTCACATTATCTACATCATCTCTGGCTAAAACAATATCCACATACGGGGAAAGACCACTCTTTTTGAGCACATTCAAAGCTACCCTCCTGTTGTTCCTGGTGATTATCCCCACTTTCTTTTTCTTTTCCTTCAACGTTACTAATATGTCCTTTGCTCCTTCAAGGAGAACTGCTCTTGAAGCTGCTTCTAGCTCTGTTTTTTCCAGGTAGGTATCAACCTCTTTTTTGAGCTCTTTCCAGGTTAACCCATTCTCCTGCAGGTAGGTTACTGCTGAATTTATGGTCTCTAGTACAGACTTTTTGTAGTCTAAAAGCTCTTGCGGGTACCCTTTGTCCACCAGTATATGGTCCACTTCTTTTCGTATTTGTGCAAAATCTAATTCCATGGTTACTAAAGTACCATCCAAGTCAAAGAGGAAGGTATCACGCATGCTTCTTCTTTGCTACTCCATTTTTAAATATTTGTGATCAAATATTTGCACATTATTATTAGACATTTCTTTCAAATGAAAGAGATTTCGCATTTCTTTCTATTTTCCATCATATTTTTCTTATTCTCAGAGGAATACATTTAAATACCCCTTTGAAGACCCAAGCGAGGTGAAAGTAATGAAAAAACTGGTTTGCCTTATCTGTATCTGCCTCTTGATAGCGGGAGGGGTCTCCGTAGCACTGGCTGATGTACCGCAGCTCCCTGATTCAGGGGTTACAGAGCCGCAGGACTCCGGGACCACTCCCGATGGCGGAGATGATGGTGGCATAGGCGGCGGTGGCGGCTGGCCCACATAGCTCCAGCCTGAAGCTAATGCTGACAGTGGAAGACTGCCACTGTCTGCTTGAATCCTCTTATCATTTCTTTTCTTTTCATATCGTAGATGGTGCAGAACAACTTTCTGGTTATGTCTGATGAGATCATGTTGCAGAACACCATCAACTGGCTGCCCATTTCCACCACAAAGGGCGTCGTTGGAAACAGAGAAAATAATGATTTTACTGATTCTTCGTGGTCTGAGGAAAGGAGAAAGCAGTAGGTCATGTAGTTTTGGTACCCTTCAGGGTAGAATCCCACGTGAACAGTGGAATGGTCTGTAAGGGTTTCCATCCATTTGGTGTAGGTTTCGTACCGTACATTGATTTTTCGGAGCATGGGGGTTACCTTTCTCCTCATGTTGAACTTGAAGGTGTGGAATAACTTCCATTCATCTTCTTCCCAAGGGAGAGGAGGGGCTAACCTGCGGGTCTTGTACTCTGTTTGCACTGGTGTGAATTCGGTGACGTGTTCGTACGATTTCGTGAAGCTCTCATCCCACGTGGTATATTCCACTTTGGGAGTGTAGGAGCGCCCTCTGATTCCCTGTCCCACCATAGTTTCAAAGCCCACCAGTTTGGAGAAATCCAGCGATCTGTTTGTGACCACCATGAGGTTCCACTCTCCAAAGGTCATCACGTGGTACAACACGTGGGGAAACTGTTTCAACCCCTCGAATACTTGGAATGGGTTCTTAAAATTCATTAGGTAGATGTATTCTCTGTAGTTGGGGGCAGGTTTCATGCGAATCTGGGGGCCAATGAGGATGCTTCTGGCATACATTTCCTTGAGATATTTGGAGACAGTGTTCCGGGAGAGTTCTGCTTTCTGCGAAATGTCGTAGATAGGCAGGGTGGGGTACTCAAATATCTGCTCAAATATTTTGTGATAATTTTCCTTTCTTTCACTCTGGGAAATTTTACCCATGATTATCACCAAAAATTTCAAATATGTCGATATTTCTTTGTCCTATGTATATATGTGAATACTTAATCACACAATTGAGAAGTGGAACAGCTTATAAACCTTTCGGAAAAATGCAGTTCCACTCCGGAGACTGGCTGGAATTCCCAGCCGGTTTCTGGTAAGAAGTTACGAAACAAAAAAAGGGCGTGTAAAGCACCTTACTCTCCCAAAGCTCTCAGACAGTGACAGTGCTCAGCAATGAGGAAATTCACAACGCACTTCTGACCAGAGAATACATTCAACCCCAAGCGGGGAAGATGTATTACTGTGACCATCCACCAGTTTACAGTCACACTCCTTAAGAGGAAAACCCTTATTACATAGAAATATACTACACTGCATGAGTAAAACATTTCTCGTCTTCGAAGGAATAGACGGATCTGGCAAAAAGACATTGTGTGATTACTCACGAAAAATAATAGAAAATGCAGGCTTCAAAGTAAAAAAATACCAGTACCCAGATTATGACAGTCCATGGGGCAAAATTATTAATGATTTTCTTTCAGGTTCAAAAGAGCTTGAGGTCTCTATACAATTTCTCACGTACGCCACAGATATCATAAAGGACCAACAAGAAATCAAACAACACCTTGAAAAAGGATACGCTGTTCTTGCAGATCGATATATTACATCTACTGTAGCATTCCAGTGCGCTCGTGGGTTTGATCTGGATAAGGCCATCACATTCGTGGACATTTTTGAGGTTATTCCTCCCGATATCATATTCTACATGAATGTCTCTCCAGAAATTGGGAGACTGAGAAAAAAGGGGCAAAAAGGAGATTTGGACAGGCATGAAGCAGACATACAATTTCTTGAAAAAGTGAACAACACCTATACACAATTGTATTACAGACAATTTCTGGCTCAGAAATGGATAGAAATTGATGCAAATAGAAAACTTGCCCAGGTTAAAGAACGAATCAAATCAGAAATTGAACGTATACTGTAGTTAATCTGTATTTAATCTGCCAAACAGTTCATGCAAAAGGTGGAAATCCAGATAAAAAATCCTACAACAATCAAAAATGCAATCCAGTACCTCCTTTTAAAGTATGTTTCTGATACATAAATGACAAATACTGTCCACCCCACAAAGTAGCTGGCCAAGGGAACAATAGGGGTAAAAACCATTTGAAACAAATTATACCCTTTCAACCACAATGCCCATTCAATGCCGCTCCAGGAGATTATTAAAAACATGAGGGAAAACACAAAGAGGTGTTCATTCTTTTTTTCTATAGAGTACACCATGAGGAGTACACTCATGAATCCTGCTATAACAGCATAGGTGAGGCCAGTTTCATACATGGTGAATTCTTGGGGTTACCCCTTAAAACTGTTGCGTACAGAAGGTTGGGGAACAAAATAGCTTTGGCCCAAAAATCTGAGTTGCCCTCCACTATAGATGAAGTCAGAAAGAGCAGAATAGAACCCCTTCATTCATAGCATCAAGATTTAAATTTCTTTTAATATCAATAGAAATACATTTGAATTATAAATGCAAATAAATTGTTACACGTGTAACAAAAATGAGATACCACTGTGAATTGACGCTTTAACTGCAACTGTAGTACCACAGACTGGTTCCTCTGTATTTCCCACGATGTCTATGACAAGAATCTTCCCAGTGCAGTTCACTTCAATTTCAGAGTCCCAGAAAAAGAAGATCTTTTCTTTTCCCCTCTCAAAAACGTAAATGGTTGAACTTCTTTTTTCTCCAAAGGTGGAGCCCTCTAGCAGATTTAAAGTGGCATCCACAAATACAGGTGACAGGTAATAATGGCCACAGAAAGGAGCACTCTCGTTTTCATCTGCATTGGTACATTGTTTTTTGTGTCTTTGAATATCTTTCTGAACCACGGTGTGGAAGAAAATTTTTGAACCTGTGGGTAAATGCCAAAATTAACTGTGCAATGTACCCATTTACTGTCTTACAGCAAGCGCACCCGCGCCACCAGAACTGGTGGGATCTCTGTATAGTGTTCCCACGAGACGGGCCGCTTCCCTTCTGCTGCCTGATCAAAGACAGGTTCTTCCAGTCCATCCAGTACGAAGCCCTCAGCAAAGCAGGTGTTAAAGAGCACGCTCATGGGGCGATGAAAGTAGTATTGAGGAATTGGTTGACCAATAATACCTATGCCTTTTTCTGTCATTGGCTGAATGTACTTGGAAACTTTCACAGAATAGACTAAAACGAACTCGCCATTCTTGTACTCTTCCTCCACCATCAAGGTGCATCCAGTGGAGTTAAAACAAGGATGCAGCACTGAGAAAACAAAGCGCCCGCCAACCTTTAGAAGTTGGCTCAATGCAGACACCAAAGGGTCAACCGTTGTCATATCCATGAGAGCCATCGTACACACAGCTGCATCGTACTGTCTTTTCCCCAATGTTAAGAGTTGGCCTTCATTGGTGGCGTCGATGAGCCGGTACTCTATTCTGTCAGTGTGTTCTGTAGTCCTTTCTGCTGCGCACTGAAGGAATTTCTCACTGAAATCGAAAGCAACTACCCGCGCTCCTAAGTGTGCCATTCTCCTGGAGAATATGCCGCTGCCGCAGGCGACATCCAGTACGAGCTCGCCTGGGTTAAGGTTCAGCAGACGTTCTGTTGCCGGACCAATCAAAATTTTCTGAAAAGTATTCCCCTCCCCCACTTTGTGATCCCACCAGACCGCATTTTGGTCCCAGATTTCTTGCACTTTTTTCAGTTCTTCAGGATTTACTGGGGTCCTCTTTCTGCTCATTAAAACACTCCTGGCTGTTCATTCGCGGCTTGTAAGTAGGATTGTGGAGGCTTCATATACTACATTGTGGTTATTCATTTTTATTTCTTTTCATTGAAGGATTGTCACGTCTTTGATGTCAATGTGTTACACGTGTAACATTTCAGATTGATTATCATTATATTTATAATTTAACTATAAAAGGACAATTTCAATATAGTTCTAAAGACTAACCTTTTAAAATTCCAGAATATAGGACTTTTTTTCCTAATCCCAGATTATGTGAGAACTATAAGACTACAAGAAAAAGAAAGATTTACAACGTTGTAAAAGAATCATCTGATAAAGACTACAAGATTAAGGGTAGGAAGTAATCTGAACTTACTTTTGATGAAAATGATCTGTACATACGGCAGATTCACTTGTAGGCCACAAAGGAGTAGCTGGATTCTCCTATTTTTTCATTAATCTCTGGTGAATCCTCAGATAATCCCCAGTATACCCCTGGCACCAGCCCGGGTTCTATCAATTTCCAGGGGCCGAGCAGGTCCAAAATCTCCTGTTCAGAGCGAGCATAAAATTGGATTCCTAACCTCTTGGATGCCATTACCAGCCCTTTAACCTTTTTCAGTTGTCTACTCGCAATTGTGACTGCAATGCAACTGCCTTCATCTACCCACTTGTATAGTGTGTCGAAAAAGTGAGCCAGGGGTTCGTCAGCAACCACAACGGCTACACCAACTAACCCAATACCTACCCGCCGGTCACTGCTAAACATGTTGGTTATAACGGGCGAGCCGAGGAGTGTATGGGGTTCTGTGGCATCGCAGTAAACGTAACATACGTTGGGTGCCCCACCTAAAATCTCCTTCCCAACAGCCACTGTGATGGAGTCTGTGTCTGAGTAGATCACCTTTGCTTCCGGGTTGATAGCTTGAACGATCTCGTATACATTGCCCCTTGTGGGTAATCCTGACCCAAAGTCTATGAATTTATCTAACTCTTTCTCTTTGGCCATGTAAGTCACGGCTCGCTGCAAAAAGCGCCTTTGTTGTATCAAGGATTCCTCATATATGGGGTAAATCTTCCGTACCAGCTTGACTGTAGCACGGTCTATAGCGAAATTGTGACTTCCACCCATAACGTAATCCCACATGCGAGCTGAATTGGGCTTCATTCCGCTTGTTGTTTGCATTATTATTCCTCCTTTAAGGTTCCCGTAGCATATTATTAAAGGGGAGTTCCTCCTGTCTGCTTTTAAGCTCTTACTTAGCCAGGGTATTTGAAATGACAAGAGGTTCATACGCAACTGATTTCAACGTTGCCTCAATCATTGAACCACTGTTCCCTTTAACAGATATACTGTTGGGTGAGAGCTTATATAATTTTCTATAAAAAGGGATTGTCAAGTCTTTGGATGTCAATGTGTTACACGTGTAACATTTCAGATGATATATCATTTCGTTGCAATTTGAATATAAAGAGAGAATTTATGAATTTCTGTTTTGTCCAATTGAATATATAGCAGATGGGCCAAAAAAAGAGGTCACTTTCAATAATTACTCTCCCTCTTCTATTTCAGACTTAATTTCCATTATCATCTCTTTAAAATCGGGAATTTTATGTTTGATTACATCCCAGACAATTTCCAAATCTATTCCAAAATATCCATGTATGAGTATGTCCCTTAGTCCTGCTACTTTTTTCCATTCTATTTCAGGACCTTTGCTTCTCACTTCTTCTGGAATGTTTTTTACTGCTTCTCCAATAATTTCCAGATTCCTCATAACTCCATCTTGTACTAATTCATTTGTTGTAAATTCATTGTACGTAATATCTTCAATATACTTTTCAATCTTCCGAATAGATTCCAGGATGTCATCAATATAAGCCCTATAATCCCGCTGCATACTTCACACTCTCCAAAATATATGGTTTCAATCGAGGTTTTATCGTCCCTTCAACAACGAGGTCAACCTTACAGTTGAATAAATCTTCTAGAAAAAACTTGAGTTCCATGTAATTATCAAAGGTCTTCTCTCCTTTTTCAAACTCCACAAGGATATCTATGTCGCTCTCACGCGACTGCTCACCCTCCACATATGAGCCAAACAACCCAATTTTCTTGACACCATACTTCTTTATTGCCTTTTTGTTTTCTTCTATCTTTGTCAAAATTTCTTCATATAGTAACATGGTAATAACCTTCCATATACTACTAACATTACCTGCATAAAAAGGTTGCAGATTCCTTGGTTTCAAAATCCATTTCTCCCAAATTTCTCCCAAACAGAGTTCGATAACTTCTTTGAGATTCTTTTGGAGCTCATCAAGGGTCTCTGCTTGTGTGTGGGCCCCTTGAATTTGTGGAACAACAGCCACATATAACCCTGTTTCGGGGTCTTTTTCAACATAAGTAGTTAATGTTCGCATTTTGACATCTCCTTAATCTATGAACTTGATAATTTCTATAGAGTACAGGTATATGAAGGTTACCCCGGAAGGTGAGCTGAAAACACCACCACTTTCAATAATGCAAAATAGAAAGAATTATCCTCAGGAGTACCAAGCCCGGATAATATAGCTTGAAGGCGTTGTCCAGTTGATTGTCTTAATGTGTTACACGTGTAACAACTCAGTGAATATACTTTTTATATATTGTTGGTAAAAGATGAATTGTGAGATTAGATAGTCACCACCCGAGATTGACAGCCCCTGGAGCATGATCCATGGTTATAACTACTACCAATAGGTGCAGCCATGACGGTGACCCCCATATCTTTTTATGAGAAGTGTCTATAAAACGTTGGTGAGAACATGAATGTTTTTGATGTGATACGAAACCGAAGAAGTATTCGGAAATACAAGAAAGATCCTGTAGAGGATGAAAAAGTGATAAAATGTTTGGAAGCTGCGCGATGGGCACCTTCTGCCAGTAACAGGCAGCCCTGGCACTTTGTTGTGGTCACAGATCAAGAGATGAGGAAAACCCTTGCAGATATGCATCCTTATGGGAGGTTCATGAAGGAGAGCCCAGTAGTTATCGTGGTGTTGTGTGACCCGGAGAAGCATCCCAAGTACTACATGTATGATCCCTGTGTGGCTACACAGAACCTGCTTCTGGCAGCGTACGCCCAAGGGTTGGGAACCTGCTGGATGGGAATGGTAAATGTGGGCTTTGAAGAGGACATGAAACAGGTGTTGCATATCCCTGAAAAAATGCGGATTTTGTGCTGTGTTTCCATGGGTTATCCTGACGAGACTCCTTCATCAACCAGAAGAGAACTGGAAGAAATTGTTTCTTACGAGAAATATGGAATCAAAAAATGAGCTCCAGTTCTGTTGACCCGAACCTCCCAGCTGTACATGCATAACGTGTTGTACCTGACAAGATAGCGTAACCTTGGGTAGTTTCCGTCTTATAGGATGCAATTCATGGTATTACCTTCAAAAAAAGGTGAAGACATAAGTTGCCATATAATGTATAACAAAACATCAATTAATTGGATTTTTTCAGAGTAGAGAAATCTTTACAAGAAATGAGAAAGAATAATGTTACAGGTGTACCAAATGGTTGATTGGACAATCATAGCAGTAGGACTTGTGTTCAACTTGATTATCGCGGCAATTATCGGGACAATTATACTGTACATCGCTGCCAAGATCGCTAAGATTGAAGATGCTACCATAATGAAGACGTTTATAGCTGCTTTAATCGCTGTAATTCTCAACATTGTGCTTGGATTAGCTGTTCTCGGAATAGCTGGTTCGGCAGTAACAGGGTTCGTAATAGCCAGTTCCCTAGGTAGATTCATTGCTTGGATTCTGGTCATACCTGTTATCAAGATTGTCTACGCCACAACGTGGATCAAGGCTTTCATTGCGTGGATAATCTACATCGTTGGAAGCTTTGTCATTAGCTTTGTCATTGGAATAGCATTGGCTTGAGTCATGTGAGTTCAAACTGATTGAAATCTTTATTTTTTCTTTTTTTGAAAAAAGACACTTTTTCCATGGGAAATTGTTTCTTGCTCCAATTGATACTTCATGAATTTCAACCTCTCAAAGAACCCTTCAAATCACCGTGATCAGAAGTGAATTTGGTTTTCAGATTTCTTGATATTGGGGATTCATTTCATCTGCTCTGATTTAATTTCAATACTGAGCGCAAAAATCGTTTCATTCAGCAGTTCTATACCCTCTATCTTCACAACAATTCTGTAACTGCAGCCGGTCTATGAGTGATAGTATTGGTATGGATACAAGCCAGCAATTAGTTTTATTTTTCAAGGCAGGAAAATCTTTATAAGAAATGAGAAAGAATAAGATAAGAGGTGTAGCAAATGATTAGTTGGACATTGTTGGGAATTGGCATTGTATTCGAACTAGTTATTGGGATGATCGTACTGTATATCGCTGCCAAGATCGTTAAAATCGAAGATGCTACCATAGTAAAGGCGTTCATAACCGCTTTAATTGTTGCAATTCTCGGCGCTGTTGTTGGATTGATTAGTCCTTGGACAGCTGGCCTCCTGGGCACTATCATTGTATGGATTCTCGTCTTACCTGTTATCAAAGTTGTCTACGCTACAACGTGGCTCAAGGCTTTTATCACATGGATAATCTACATCATTGGAGCCTTTATCATTGGCTTTATCATTGGCTTTATCATTGGCATAGCACTCGCTGGGATCTTATAAGTCTAACCTATTAATTTTTTTCTTTTTTTTTGGAAAATAACACCTTTACCCATGAAAATTGGCTTTTGCTCTGAATGTTTTATGCATTTCAACTCCACAAAGAACCTTTCAACCAATCGTGAATATCTCAATTGCTTTTGATTCTTTTTGGGATATTCTGTTCTTACCTGGGTTCAATACTGGGTACAATGCGATGCATAGATGATTTACTCGCTCTCTTTGAATAGCAGAAACTTAATACAGCTCGTTTATGAGTGCCACAACTGCTGCACGGGTAGCATCTCTGTCAGAACCAGCAATGATTAAAATATCATACGTAGTGTATGGTGCGTTAAGGTACTCCCATTGACCAAGAGAGATCGCCCAGTTGACGGTAGAGACACCTTCAGCAACTAATTGCTCGACAATGCTGTTGGCCACAGGTCCACCTACTAAGACCAAATTGTAATCACAGGCGGACGTCCATGCTGCAAAGTCGAATTCAGTGTCCAGCATAACTAAATCAACCTCATCTACGAGCGTAACAGAGTCAGCAGCTCCCAGAATAGTATCATAAGTGATACCATCTACATCTCCGCAGGAAAGAAAAGCATCAGTGACCTCAACAGTGAAATAAGGGCGGTCTTTCGGATAAAGGCCAGGTATAACCCATGGCTGATCTGGCTGATCTGGAGCGCACATTTTGTCGCACAGGTAAACATTTAACTCTACCAGAGGCATCCCAGGGCCATGCCAGACACCAGGGTCTTCAATATCGTACATATTTGTGCATTCTGCTGTCACTGACCAGTCACTGGTTCTGCAATCATTGGTAACCCCAGCATCTTTATCCAGATCATACTGATCGGGAAAGATTACTCCAGAGAGAGCCAAAGAATTGTATTCATAACCAATGTGTCCATCGTTGGTGTCTAGGAATCCATTTCCAATGAACATACTGGTTCTCATTATCGTCCAGCTGTTCAGACCTGAAGGAGGCCACAATCCAGTTCCAGGAGGTTGATATACATAACTGGGCCCGTTAACTTCATCCCAGCCTGACTCGCAGACATCTATAAACGTCTGATGGTTTTGAGGCTTTTCCACCCACGGATCGCCACACAACTTGTTGTACCACCATTTCTTGTTCTCCAGCCAGTAAACCTTGACTTCAATACCTATAGTGCCGTGGGCACCGATGAATAGTTTGACACCTTCGATGACGAAGTCGGTCGCATTAAATAAGAGCCAGTGGCCGAAATCGTCATCTGTGTAGTACCACCACGTATAGTCTGCCCATATATCTTTTTCTACGTGGCTGACCACCCACTTGTGGTAATCAGGTATACCATCTTTGTTGTAGTCGTAGGCGATGATATTGGTTATTTCGCCAGGATCTGGTATCCCATTGTTGTTTAGATCATCACATGTGTCGTAATCACTGAAGGGGAAATCCTCTTCGTGTGCATCCGGCGAAAATCCTCGTTTTTTCTCTTTTTCCATCGTGGGAGGAATGACAAAATCCCCCATTTCCATCACCATCCAGAAGCTCTCCAAGAGTTCTCCGTAAATATAGATATCTAGTAATGCTTTGTTGTGGTCAACGTCCACTTCCTTTACTTCTACAGTGTAATCAGAGAACTGTACTGGCTTATCCTTGTACAAGTAGACAGGTGCTTCAAAGTGAGGGGCACCTGTGATGATGTAAGGTGTTCCGTGGAGAGAACCTTTTTCATTTGTCGTAAAGTTTATGTCCAGAACTGGTCCTGCGTCCACAACAGTGTACGTGGTGTCAAACAGCGTGAATTGAGGAAGCCTGTCATGTGCGACCATCCAGGGTTCAGGTACGAATAACACGAGGTATGGTCCAAGGTCCACAGAAAAAAGGGGAAACTCTGTCGGCTGTTCGTACTCAGGTTCTACCAATACCATGGGCGGGGCAAAGATGTTGTCTGCTCTGTAGGTTAGTCCAGGAGTCTCATACCATGAGAGGCTGCCTAATTTGTACACATCAATATCTCCTCCGTACACGCAGGTTACGCACGCTGCAGATGTGTTATTCGTGTACGCGTCAAAGCGGATCTGGATTTCCTCATGGGTCTCCCACGGCTGGAAATGCCCATCGTTTGAACCCCAGAACCCATTAGGATCATCAAAGTACCATAATGACAATGGATACGTCGTGAGGGTGGGATTGTGCTCCCATTCCCAGTACAATCGAGGATCAGGCACATCTACTGTGGGGAATCCAATATGCAATGGGTCCAGTGCATTCGTGAATGGATCAATATTCAGGTGCACAGTCCGGTATGTGGTAGTAAAGGTGATATCTCCAGTGTGACGTGCAGCATTGATGGCAGTGGCCAGTAACGTAGCTGATACCACATCCATAGCAGCGGCCTCTTTGCCTACTACAATCACTGCAGCAGACTCTCCTGTTTCTGGATCAATGAAGAAATCTGTAGGAGGAACCTCTTGAACAGCTCCTACTAAAGCAGTACTCAACAGGGCTGCAGTTAGTACAGCTCCAATTCTTGGGTTCATGATCTTCCCTCTTATTTTGGCAATCATTGGCGAGATCACTTCACCTATGGGTTGTATGCATATAAGTTTTCTCATTCCTCGGTTGTCTCGTTCTTACTTGTTACACGTGTAACAAGAATATCAAAGTGCCAAGTTCAGCAAATGGTCACTGAATATGTGAGTCCCGAAATGAATTCCTTTAATAAAATGTCAGATAGTCACAGAACGCTCTTAACCCTTGGTTAAGGCCTGTTCTATGTCTGTAGTAATATCGTCTGGATCTTCAATACCTACTGAAAAGCGAACCAACCCATCTGAGATACCAATCTTTTCCCGTTCCTGTGGAGTTAACCCCCTGTGGGAGGAATGAGCAGGATACAAGATCAGACTGTAGATATCCCCTAAGGATGTGGCAGGTAACACCAGTTCCAACTTTTCAAAGAATTTAAAGACCTCTTTTTGTTTTGCATTTTTGATTTCAAAGGACACCATTCCTCCATAACAGTTTTTACGGAAAATTTTTGAGGCCAATTCATGCTGAGGATGGGATTTCAATCCAGGATAGAACACTTGTGCAATCTTGGAGTTTTCAGATAAGTATTGGGCCACTTTTGCCGCATTTTCACAGTGGCGAGCCATCCTTAGAGGCAACGTCTTCAACCCCCGTAAGGTCAGGAAAGCCTCATTGGGACCAAGGTTGGCTCCTAATAACTTGGTTAACTCGTACAGTCTTTCCCTCCGTTCGTGAGAGCACACCACTACTCCTCCCAAAACATCTCCATGTCCGCCCATGTACTTGGTGGAACTGTGCATCACGTAGTCTGCACCATAGTCCAATGGTCTTATCAGATAGGGAGTGGTAAAGGTGCTGTCAACGATCACTTCTGCCCCAAAAGCGTGGGCAACCTCCATCAATTGAGGTACATCTGCTACCTTGAGCAAAGGATTGGAAACCACCTCAAAGATGAGGACTTTTGGCTTTTCTCTTTTGACAGTATTTTCCACCTGTTCTCGATTGGAAATGTCTACAAAATGAACGTGTATCCCTAAATTTTCAAATAATGTACTTAACAGGATGTAGGTAGCTCCATACAGATCGTGGGCTGCCACCACGCTGTCCCCTTTTTTTAGTCCTGTAGCGAGTAACGCTGCGTGGAGTGCTGCCATTCCTGAACTGAACGTATGAGCAGCCTCACCACCCTCTAATACTGCTACAGCCTCTTCCAATGCTTTGTTAGTGGGATTTCCATATCTAGTATAGACGTACCCCTTCTTGGTACCAGCAAAGACTGCATCCAGATCATCCATGGATCTGTAGTAGTAAGTGGCAGCATTGTATACTGGGGTTGAAACAGGCACAAAATCTGGTGGTGGCGCTTTCTCCCCTGAGTGAACTGCTTGCGTGTATATGCTCTTATCTTTTAACATGGGATCCCTCTTTGTCTTTACCTGTTCTACAAGGATGTGCTTATGAACCTTTCCTTACGAGGTCATCTGATGTCAGCATTAATCTCTTTGTATCAATGTGTAAAGAAATCAAGGAAGTTGCACGTGATTGTCAAAGTAGTGTTATGATAGAATCTAACATTGATCCAAAATACCTTTTGATGCTTTTCTCTAGATATCTCCAGATTTACACAGAAGATGATATCCAACAGATTCATGAAAAAAGTGTAAAGGCTCTAGGAGCAAAAATTAAGTAGAATGAACACCGAAGAGTTTTTCCATGTTACACGTGTAACATATTGACATCTAACCATGGCAACCCAGAGAAACCTATATAAAACGTGTGTCATAGTCCCTCAATGTGATATTATGGATGTTGTTGTTTCTGACTTGCATATTGGGAGTCTTAATTCCACCTTTTCTTCCAGTACAGGTGAAGATGTTACAAAGCAGTTCATCAAAGAGTTAAAAGATACAGATTCTGTAGAAAAAGTGATCCTTTTAGGCGATATATTCGATTTTTGGGAAGAAAACTTATTCAAAGCTTTAAGAAAATCAGCTTTCTTTTTTGAGCAAATCAGTCACATAACAGATGAGATCGTTTACATTCCTGGAAACCATGATCACCACTCGTTAGTACTCTGCAAAGAAATGGAACTCATCGGTGAGATGGAGAAAGGAGCAATTCCAGGGCCTTCTTTTCGAGATGTTTTAAAATACGAATACCCGAGAAAAAATTCAGATTTTGTAGAAACACAATTCCTCGATGGATTCTTCACAGCCTTACAGGATGCTCATATCCAGTTATTTTATCCTGAATACACATACAAGTGGAAAGGAAAAGAGATTCTTTTCAGACACGGCCATTATCTAGACTCTGGGTTACTGAGAGTGCTGCCTTATTTTTATGAATGTCTTGGAGGGAAGATCAGAAGTGAAATAGACTTTGAAACTGTCAATACTCCCATATATGAGTTTCTTTACTATAGTGGAACTATTAAGGAATTGAGCAGTTTCTACAAAGTGCTGCATCGCCGATTATACAAATACACTGAGAAATTTTACAAATGGAGGAGGCACAAGACTATTGAGAATAGAAAAGGAGATATACAGAAATTCTTTTCAACCTTTAAGAAGGAACAGCAGCCAGACGTCCTTGTCTTTGGTCATACTCACATTGCTGATAAAGGGAGGTTACATGATACAGATCTTTTTAACAGCGGCTGCTGGGTGAGAGAAGAGAATATTCTTCACAGTAATACCTATATTACTATAGCTGATGAAATAGAGGTCAGAGAAGTGTCAAAGGGTACAATTCTGTAGAAATTTGAATTTTTCAAGATTTTAAGACGTTAAAAGGTTCAGTTCTGGCATTGTAGTAGATGGGAAATTGGTTCTAAAGGTTTTCTTTCTGATCTCAGAGCATACTATTGCTATTTGAAAGCAGGAAGTTCATTTCTCTTTTTCTTTTTCGATTCTATGCCTTTAGTTCTTTTATATATCTTAGATTCAAGGTTCTGCTGGCAGGGTTCTCTCGGTCTTGAGCGGTTTCCCAATAGGGCATGCCTCAATGCATGTTGTGCATTCTATATAACTGTTGGGAGTGGGTCTTTGGATGAGCCTCTTTTCAAAGTTTCTCACATCGTTTGGAACGTCTTGCGCATGTGGTTTTTCTGCAGCGTAAGTCATGCAGCGGTTGATTGTGATTTTGTATGGTTCCAGTGCCTTTGTGGGGCAGGCAATAATGCATTTCTCACATTTCTTGCACAGATCTTCCTTGTACGGTTCATCAATGTCTAGTTCAGCTGTTGTCAGCACGGAGATGAGTCTTATTCGTGGCCCGTGACTGGGGGTAATCAGAAGTGTGCTTTTTCCTTGACAACCAAGACCGCACCTCACAGCAGCAGTTTTGAGAGGAATAGTAAGCGAGAGGAGAGATGTATAACCTTTCCTTGTAAGGTAGTCAACAATCATCCACGCTTTGTTTTTCAGGACTTCGTAGTACAGTTGGTAGTTCTCCAGTGGCACCTTTGGCGTATACATGTCACGGCCCTGAAGATAAGTTGAATTTACTTGTAAATTGAAGGCTTTGTCCCACGCATAGTAACTCAATAGTATTACTGATTTGACAGTGGGCAATTCCTCTTCTGGCGAACGCAAGTTGCAGACTGTGCTTATCCACCCATGTGGTAAGCCTGAAAGCATGTTTGGGTTCGAAATGCCAATGGATACGAAGCCAACTTCCACTGCTTTTTGTTTTAGATCTTCTGTCAAAGTCATTTTTCAGCTTCCTCCTCTTCTGACATCTTTAACTGTCATGGTTATACTCCTCTCTAGCTTTTGGTGGTTAGCTATATAAACTTCAGGGTCTTCTCATAATTTCACGGACAAGGACTGTAGAAGTTTCTTAGAACAAAGCCTCTTGCTAAGGAGTATCCTTGGGAAGTAAACCCAAAAAGCTGCCCAATGGAGCACTTGGAGCACTTCTCAGAAATAATAGCTACTGTTGGGTTGCAGCTTCCTGAATCTTTTGTGCATGGAAGAAATCATGGTCTATTGCTCCCTGGAGCATTGACTGAGGGGTAATCTTGTACCTTTTCCAGCGGTGACCATGATACTCTGTTAGCCTATCCTCAGGCAAATTTGAAACAAGATCCAAAAGAACTTCATGGGATTGCTCAAGTTCTTCTAAAACATCGTTAAATGACAGCTTCCTTCGCTTTTGAACCTCTTCTTCGTTTAGTACATCCCAGTTCAAATCAAAATAGAAAGGCCTTTTGCCTTGGAGACACTCCTCTATTGCTCTCACAGTATGATAATCCCAACCAATTATGTGAGACAGAACATCTTTTAGAGACCACTTTTTTGTTATCCTTAAATCTCCAGTTAATCCTTCCGTTACAGACAAAAGCTCCTTTCGGGCCTTCTTTAGATCATCAACGATT
>SMTZ1_10000266_pt1 | contig 46388 bp, 40 predicted proteins | sample DeeMarSWOR136_30_FD_25667 | JGI IMG/M metagenome (IMG submission 25667) | reverse complement strand
CTTTTAGTATGCAATTGAGTAACCAGGTCTCCACCATCATCCATTGTAATATTGGGTTTATGATCCAAAACTTGATCAACACACCAATAATAGTCCTTATTTGATACACCACGCCACGCATAAACATAAATATCTTCTTTTGCAAGGGCTGCTGCAACAGCATCGTTTGTACTTAATGGGTTTGAAGCACATAAAGTAACTTTTGCACCACCAGCTTTCAATGTTTTCATTAGAACAGCTGTTTCTTTGGTAACATGTAAACAGCAACCAATGGTTAATCCATTTAGAGGCTTCTTTTTTTTAAAATCATTTCTAATTCTCATCAATACAGGCATATGATCTTCGGCCCAATGTATTAGATTATTACCCCCATCAGAAAGTTTTATATCTTTAACAGCATAGTTTTTTGTTTTTTGTACCATAAAATTATCACCTGATTATTTCAATATAAGTTTAGCATCAACAACACAATAGGAATCTGCATATACAAAAACTGGATTTAAATCCATCTGATCAATATGATTCATTAACTCTGTTCCAATTTTTGACACTTTTAAAATTAAATCAATTACTAAATTTTTGTCTGCTTGGATATTTCTAAAACCCTCTAAAAGTTTTTTCCCTTTAATTTCCTCTATCATTTGTTCAGCATCATATCTTTCAATAGGAACAACACGAAATGTTACATCTTGATAAAGTTCAGTAAAAATACCACCAATTCCAAACATAATCGATAGACCAAAGGTTGGGTCCTGAACAAGACCAATGATAATTTCTACTCCTTTTTCCTCCATTTGATCTACAAGAAACTTTTCCTTTGGGAATTTTTTACTAAAATGGATAAAAATCTTTCTAAGTTCATCTAAATCTTTTATTCCTAATTTTACCCCACCAATATCTGTTTTATGTAAAATCTTATTTGAACAAACCTTTAAGACTACAGGAAACTTTAAATTCAATTTTTCTAAATCATCAGTTTTACTCACTAATTTATAATTTGTAGTTTTAATCTTATATGATTTTAATAAATCTTTAACCTCGTTTTCGGCAAGTGGTCCTTTTCTTTTTAATAATCTTCTATTCATAATTAAACCTTTTTCCTCTCATCGAAAACACGTTTTGCCTTTAAACCCTGTTGGGAAATACTATTTGGTGGTACAACAACAACCTTTGGAGTAAAAACTATAACTGATTTTATTTCATTTTTTAAATCTTCTTCTAAATCCATTGATTCGACCTGGCTTAGTGGTGTTTTACTTTCAACTTCTACAGTAAGCATATCAACCTTATTTTCTGTTTTAAGAATCATTCTCCAGTTTCCACTAAGACCTTTATTTTTCATTAAAACAGATTCAATCTGCCCTGGATAAATATTTGTCCCTCGAATTATTATCATATCATCGCTTCGACCTTTTATAGGTGTATGTTTAATATGTGTTCTCCCACATTCACATACTTTTTCATCATACAATTTTCCAATGTCTCTTGTTCTATATCTAAGTAAGGGCATTCCTTCTTTGGTTAATGTTGTTAAGACAATTTCACCTTCTTCTTCAACATCCACTGGTTCTAATGTTTTTGGATCTAAGCATTCAACAAGAAAATGATCTTCCCACAGATGAAGACCATTATGTTGATCACAATCTGCTGATACACCAGGGCCACACATTTCTGTAAGACCATAGATATCGTGAACATCTAAATTCCATATTTCTCTTATTCTTTTTTTCATACCTTGAGAAAACGTTTCAGCACCGAAAATCCCATTTCTAACCTTTAAATTCTTTGGATCAATTCCCATATCTAACGCAACTTGAGATAATCTCATAGCATAAGATGCGACACTAGAAATAAAAGTGGTACCATAATATTGCATAAGTTTAATCTGTCTCTCTGATTGACCCATACCAGATGGTACCACAAGCGCCCCGACCTTATGAGCTCCGTAGTGGAAACCAAATGCACCAGTAAAAGTACCATATGGAATAGGATTTTGGAAAACATCTTTTTTTGTTAGACCAGACATTGAAAGACATCTTGCTACAACTTCAGACCAAACATCTATATCTTTTAGTGTATAACAAACTGTGACAGGAGTTCCTGTAGTTCCAGATGAAGCATGTAATTCAATACAATTATCCAAGGATGTAGCTAAAAAACCAAATGGAGCATTATCTTTTAGGTCATTCTTTGTTGTAAAAGGTAGCTTATTAATATCACCCAGAGTTTTGATATTTTCTGGTTTTATTTTTAATTCTTTGAATTTTTTCTTATAAAAAGGAACATTTTCAAACGTTTTTTTTACTGTTTGTTTTAATCTTTTAATTTGTATTTCTTTAATTTTTGTTCGATTTAGTTTTTCTATTTTAGGGTTAAATAAGTAGTCCATATAGGTTCCCAGAGCGTGAAAATAGAATCTCTCTTATAAAGTTTGGCGATATATAAATATAAGAATTTATTGACAAAAGTTTTAAATAAATAATTCCCATCCTATGGTCCTACCAGTTTCCAACTATTGGTGAATAAATTATGGCAAAAAGCATGTATGACTATATAGGAGATCAATGGAAAAAACCTGATCATTCCTACAAATCACCTTACAAACAAAGACTTATTCAATGGAGAAATGATGATAATTTTCTTAGGGTTGATAAACCGCTTAGAATAGATAGAGCACGATCACTTGGGTACAAAGCCAAACCAGGTTACATAGTTGTTCGTGCTAGAATAAGAAGAGGTGGTCTTAGAAAACCAAAAATTAAAGGTGGAAGACGACCAGCAGCAAAGGGTATTTCAAAAATTACTATGAGAAAGAGTACTCAAAGAATTGCTGAAGAGCGTACGGCCAAACGTTTTCCAAATATGGAAGTTTTGAATTCGTATTGGGTTGGAGAAGATGGAAAGCATCATTATTATGAGGTGATTCTTGTTGATCCTGTTCATCCCTCTATTATGAAAGACATTAATATTAATTGGATAACAAATGTAACTAATAAAAGAAGAGTTTTAAGAGGAAAAACAAGTGCTGGTCAAAAAGGGAGAGGTCTGAGGCATAAAGGTAAAGGTGCAGAGAAAGTTAGGCCTAGTATTCGTGCAAATTTAAATAGAGGGAAATAATTTTTTATTAATTCCAACCCTTTTTTACTAATTTAAAAATTGATATTGCAAAAGGGTGAAAATCTCATAATTAGTTTTTCGATAATAGTTAGTATAAATGGATTGTTAATAATTCGGTTTCTTGACAAGCTTACCTTTATTTGTTTTTCCCTTATTTCACTTTCAAAATCGTTAATATCTTTTGCTGTTACATTGATTTTAAAAATACCAGTTGTTGTATATTTATGGGATATTGTCACAATTTCTCCAGAGCTGTAAGGTCCTATCCATTCCTCAATTTTGCCATCTCCCCATTCAATTAGGAAAAAAACATTCTCGCCATCTGGGTCAGTTGTGCTGAATTTAAATTTATATGGTATTTTTGGTATTAATTGGTCTGGGCCAGTTATTGTTGGTCTATTAGGAGGATAGTTTAAGATTATTTGAATAATTAAAGCTTCTGACCAATCACTTTGATTACCCTTTTCATCAATAGCTTTTACTTTAATCTCAAAGTAACCTTTATTATTCCAGATATGAGATGCTTCAACTATTTCACCCGAGTTATATGGGCCTTCCCATTCACTGAAATTGCCATCTCCCCAATCAAACATATAGAATATCTGGTCTCCATCTGGGTCAATTGTACTACTTGAAAAGTTATATTCTAAACCTAATGCTCCTTTTCCTGGACCATCTGGTTTATCTGGAATATCGGGTGCTCCACTTGGATCATGCCTCCAGATTTTAACAGACGGGTCACCTAAAATATTATAAGCTTCAAAATAGTCTTGAGAATGTCCTCCATCGCTATAATTTTCGTAAAGATAGTAAAGAGCCATATCAGTCATTCCACCAATCCATTCTAAACCATCATCCCACCAAGCCTGAAACATTGCTTTTTCTAAAATATCATCCTCATCCCATAAAGTACTATTAGATGCTCCCCAAAATGCAAGACCTGCCTTATCTGCTTCACGTAACCATGTTTCCCCGAAACATTCAGAGACTTGAAAACTGCCAGTTAAGCAAGCATGACTACATACAAATGGATACATTCCTGAGTTAGTCAATTCTTTAATATCATCTTGATCAAACGGTGGACCATCGTTCCAGCTATAAATTGATCCATGACCTGAAAAAATTGCTAGACTTCGCCCATTATTCAATCCGTCTATAACATCTTGTGTATTTGCACCATAAGTTACCGAATAAAATTTATTGCAATTATATCTATATGGTTCAAGGTAGTTTGATATCACATAATTATGTGTTTCCTCAGAGATCCAATAATAATCATGACCTGCCATAAAAGCTGCTTTCTTTATCCATCTAGTATCAGAAAAGTTTCCCTTTTCATAGTAAAGTGTTTTATCCACCATAGTAGTAACATGTGATTTTTGAGATGCTGGAAAACGACCTATGAAAATATCTGGAAAGTAATCCCCTGAATTAATTGTTACATAGTAAAGATCAACTGCATCAGGACCCTGTGTTCCTGGATATGTAGGGATTTGTGGAGTATCACCTACAAGAAGAACATACGCAGGTGGAATATCCCAGTTGTTATACGCATCCTTAATGTACTCATGTATATTTTCTTTTGTAGTACCACCTGGTATTTCAGATGTTTTTGTAACAGTGGTGTTATAACCCATGGCTGTTTTCCATTCAGCAAAAGGTACAATTTCATCATAAAAATTATCATAAACAATTATTAAGTATCCTTCTTGTTCTTGCTTTAAAATTCCTTTTTCATAGGTACCATAATTTGCAAAAGCAACCTCAAATAAACTTTCAAAATCAGGTGTTGAATACCTCTTGATTTTTTCATATGTCTGAATTAGATCACTATTTGGAAGTTTAATTATTATTTCACAATATTTCAATAATTTAAGTTCACCTTTTAATGGATTATATTGTACTGGAGATACTTCAACTATTGCAAAACATCTAGAACGTATCTCTCCAACCTCAACAATATTTGCAAAATTTTCTGGAATGAATTCAGAAGTAGAATAATATTCATCATCTATTATGAACTCTTGTTTTATCTCGGAGTTTTTTTCAACTGAAGGTTGGACTGGAAGAATCCTATTAGGAAGACCTAGGTTATCTAAGGTTATATATTCCCAAAATTCTGATTTAACCATTAATTCTGGGATGGATTTTTGTGTAATTTCCACCATTTTTCTAATAATCGGTAATTTAGCTTGCCCTTTTTCATAAGAAGAACCATAACCAGGTAATTTAATAGTTGTAAAGAATCCTTTATCAGTGTTAACTTTATCAAATTCAAAATCCTTAGGAATAATTAAAATTTCAATTGTAGTCTCATCGATATTAATTACTTTAAATCCTGAATTATTGAATTGTTCATTTGTTTTGTTTAATTTTATTAGTGAACTTTCAATTCCAAAAGCATTTGGTAAAGATGCTAAAATTAGTATAACTACAGCTACAATAATTCCGAATATTTTACTGTTCATCCTTCCAACTCATATATTATTTATATGATTAGTCTTTCTAAAAAAGGAAAAAAATAAAAGAATCTCTCAAGCAATTTGAGTAATATTGAACTTGTTGAAATTCTTTCACGTGGAACAATAAATAAAAATGGGTATGACCATTCGCTTTCTTGACCCAATGTGCATTCCTTTGCTTTAGCTTTTATATTAAAATATCCTTTTTCAGTATAGGTATGACACAATTCTATTGATGAATTAGGTGGAATACATTCTGTCTCAGTTACATTTCCATCGTCCCAATCAATAGTGTACATTATATTTTCACCTTCATCATCAATTGATTGGAATGTCCAACAATATTCAATTCCTGTAACTCCTCTATTAGGACCGTCAATTTCAGGAACCGTTGGAGGTTCATTTTCAGCTACATTTGCCATTGAAATATCTGGATTACCCCAAAGCGCTCCCCACTCAAACATTTGATATTTTGTATACCAGGGCCATAGTCCCTTTGTATACATCTCTAATAAAGCATATTGTTGAGCTTGTCCTTGAGTATATTCACCTGAGGTGCAACATGTTGTAAAGAAATAGTCAAATGATGCACAGTAACCATCATAAGGATCATTCCAACCATGAATGCCATATGCTACCTCAGTAGAACCTAAGAATCCGACAGCCCCCTGCTTCATCATCATCTGACCAATATTATCATACTCTGTATCTGAGTTACTACAGGCTGATGCAAAGATAATTGCTGGATAATCATCATTTAAAAATTCACATGTATCTGTATCAACAAAAGGTTGAGAAGGATAATATTCATAACAAGCAGTTGGCGATCCATGGCCTGCCCAATCAACAAAAGCATATCTGCTTTCTGACCATACTGTTATTACATTTCCATAGCTTAGGTTGTAGTCACATGTATAAGAGGATTCTTCTTCATACATCTTCGTCATTGTCCAATCCTCCATCCAGGGATGAAGTTCTGGGTCTGTTTTATATTCCATAAGAACCGCATTATCTGTATCTGACCAGAAAAAGGCACCTAAAAGAAGAATATTTCTCTTAAAAGAAGGATTTGTATTCATTTCATATGCTACAGATTTTATACAAATATTTTTAACTATATCAGGATCACTCCATGGAATTCTTCCGACATTTACCTCACTATAGAAGTCAATAGGGTCAGAATCTTCACCCCATAGATGATCTCCGTCAGCATCCCATGATTCATCATCAGGCAATGAAAGTTCAGCATAATACAAATCTGTATCTGTTGGACCATAATAATTCTCTGCATACTGTGAACAAGTCCTTATAGGTATATCATTCCAGTGGCCTACAATACAGACGTCTAAAATTCCCCATTCTTCAGACGGGTATTTTTCTCTAAGGAAGTTTCTAATTTTTTCAGCCAAATCATAACCGTTATAGTTAGAATCAATCCAGGATGTAGTAACAACATTTACACTTCTTCCTTTTGCTTCCTCCCATTCAACCAATGGAGTAACAGATGAAGTCAATGAATCAAGTGTAATTATTACATAATCATAAACTTCCTTACTACCAGCTCCTTCTGGATACCAATCTTCAGCTTGATCATAATTATAAACTATTTTTTCTCCTAATTGCTTTGTTTTTTCTATATTATCAACCATTATATAGTCATATGTGAAACCATCAGAAAAAGTATAACTAATTGTAACAATTATTTCTTGATTTAATGTAAGCTCTCCAGATATTGGGCGATAAGAAAAGGGATTGACTCTTATATCAACCAGATTATATTTTCTAAAACCAGCTGTTTGCACAAATTCAACAATTGAATCAGGATACGGATTGTCATTTCCATAGACTGACACATAATTTTCATTATATGCCATTTGATCTTGTTTATAAATATCATGGTCTTCCTGTCCAATTACCCTTGGTAAATCTACAGGTTGAATATCATAGTTGCCATCAAGTATTATACTTTCCCCACTATTAAAAGTCACATCCTTTAAAATTGCTCCTGGAGGTATCGCAATAGAAAAAATCTTTGATGGTAAATTTGGTTTACCAGGTATTAAGTTTCGACCGAAGTTCTCAATAAAAACCTCATCACCTTTATCACTATGGAATATTTCATAATCCCCAACTGGAATTGTTATTATAATTTCTCCATCATTAATCTCAAATAAGTTTATATTTTTATTATTGTTAATAATTAAATTAGTTGTGTTAGCACCTGCTAAAACACTACCAATCATTAGTATACTAATAAAAAGTCCAAATAGTACCTTTTTCATAATTCACCTCCAATTAACAATTGTTATTTAGTATGTTTATATAATATATAATAGTTGTGGAGGATTTTATTATATTCTAAAGAATATTAAAGAAAAAGAGAAGAAATTATAATTTCCTCTTTTTTTACTGTTTTTCAAATAGATATCTTAATATCGGAAATATATTTGGAAATCGTTGGAATAATCGTTCCAGTAAAAGATTTTCAACTGCTCTATTTCTGCTAATGCGTATATTAAATGTTCCAATTTCGCTTGTGGCATCAGATGTATCTTTAGCTCTTACCTTAATTGTGAAAAAACCTGCCTTTGTCCAAGTATGCTCAAATATTTGTTCTTCACCAGAAGAAAATGGTCCTATATCTCCACCACCAGCGTAACCCCAGAAAATATTATAGAATACATCTTGATAATCAGGGTCTGTAGCAACTATTGTAAACTCTATAGGTTTCCCTAATTTACCAGTTGTTGGTCCAGTTATAATTGGAATATTTGGAGGTGTGTTTTCAACTACTGGAAATGCTATTTCATCCGACCATTCACTTTTTCTACCCCATTCATCTCTTGCAATTACTTTTATATTATAGTTCCCTAACTCAGCCCAAGTATGAAATCCTGACCCGGTTTCTCCTGAGTTGAATGGTCCTTCCCATCCACTAAATTCACCATCGCCCCAATTAAACATATAAAATATCTGATCTCCGTCAGGGTCTATTGTACTAGCAAAGAACTCATATTCCTGTTCTGGTACACCATGATCTAATCCATTTGGAGCATCTGGCCTTTCTGGAGGATCACTTATTGCAACAGGAGCCATAGTCAAATCTGGATTACCCCAAAGCGCTCCCCATTCAAACATTTCTAATCTTTCATAATACCATAATTCATTAATATACATCTCTTGTAAGGCATACTGATGAGCTTGTCCTTGAGTATATTCACCTGATGTACAACAGGTTGTAAACCAATAGTCAAGTGATTGACTCGAACCATCTAAAGGATCATTCCAAGCATGCATTCCATATGCAACCTTAGTTGAACCTAAGAATCCGACAGCCCCCTGCTTCATCATCATCTGACCTATATTATTATATTCCGTGTCAGAATTACTACATGCATCGGCAAAGACAATAGCTGGATAATCATCATTTAAAAATTCACATGTATCTGTATCAACAAAAGGTTGAGAAGGATAATATTCATAACAAGCAGTTGGTGATCCATGGCCTGCCCAGTCAACAAAAGCAAATGAGCCTTGTGACCAAACTTCTCTTACCTTGTTATAACTTACATCATAATCACATTCATAAGAAGATTCTGCATCCTCATACATTTTTATCATTGTCCAATCCTCCATCCAGGGATGAAGTTCTGGGTCTGTTTTATACTCCATAAGAACCGCATTATCTGTATCAGGCCAGAAAAAGGTCCCTATAAGGAGAATATTTTTCTTAAAAGCTGGATCATCTGTCTGTTCGTAAGCAATTGATTTCTGAATTATATGCTCAACTGTATCAGGATCACTCCATGGAATTCTTCCAACATTTACTTCTGTATAGAAATCAATTGGATCAGAATCCTCTCCATATTGATTATTACCATTCGCATCCCAAGATTGACTGTCTGGATAAGTAAGTTCTGCATAATAATAATCAGTTTCAGGTCGTCCGTATCCCGCATCTTGGGCAGTAAGTCGTATTGGGACATCATCATAACTACCTATTAAACAGACATCAAGAATACCCCAATTGTCAGTTGGATATTTTTCTAAAAGGAAGTTTCTCATTTTTTCAGCTAAATCATAACCATTATAATTAGAATCTATCCACTCGGTTGTTGTAACATATACACTTTTACCTTTTGTTTCTTCCCAATCAACCAAAGCTTGTACTGAAGAAGTTAAAGAATTTTTGGTAATAATTACATAATCATTAGTCTGTATTCCAGATTTACCAACAGGATACCAGTCCTTTGCTTGATTGTAATTATATATAAGTTGCTCTGCCCTTTGTTCAGTTTTTATGTTGTTATCGCACATAATATTTTCAGGGGAAAATCCTTCAGGATATGTATAACTTACAGTAATTGTAAACTCAGGGAAATAAGTTAATTTGCCTGACAATGGTTTATATGAAAATGGTATAACTCTTACATCCACCAGATTATATTTTCTATAACCTCCAGTTCTTACAAATTCTACATTAGAACTGGGGTAAGTTATATCACTATTGTAAACGCTTTCATAATTCTCTTTGTAAATCTGCTCTTCTTTTTCACGAACAAGTGGATTTTCTTTGCCTATTACTTGAGGAATTTGACATGGTAAAACATAATAACTACCAGGTAGAACAACAGCTTCACCAGTAGTAAATGCCATATCAACAAATTCTGAACCTGGTGGAATTGCTATTGGATATATCTTTGACGGTAAGTTTGGTTTACCTGCTATAAGGTGATGACCAAAATCATCAACTTTTATATCAATACCCTCTCCTATATTTTCAATTTCATAATTTCCAATTTCAATTGAAACAGTTATTTTTCCATCTTTAAATTCAATATCATTTTTTACTGTTGTAGCGCCTGTTAGAACGCTGCCAACCATCAGCATACTTAATAAAATTCCAATTACTACTCTTTTCATAATTTACCTCCAATTAACGATTGTTATTTGATATAGCTAAAAATTATATAATACTCATGGTAAATAAACTTTTACATCATATAAAAAATTTAGTTTTAAATGAAAAAAATAGTTATCGAACAACCATAACAGGTTTGTGAGCATATTGTACAACCTTATTTGCAACACTACCTATAAGATAACGTCCAATCTTACTTGTCCCCTTACTTCCTAAAACAATTAAATCAACATTTAATCTGTTTGAAGTATCAATAATTCGTACAGATGGGTCTCCTTGTTCAATTATTCCTGTAATAGTAAAACCCTGATGACCAATGTCACTAATTATTTCATCAATCATATCTTTAGCTTTTTTCTTTATTGTTTTATACATATCCTTATCTACAAAAATCTTATCAGAAGGACTTGGAATAACGGCTAATAAAAAAAGTTCTCCATTTTCATCAAGAAGAGATATAGACCTATTTAAAGCCTGCTTGGAACCTTCAGACCCGTCAAAACCTACAAGAATTTTGTTCATAATTTATTTTTTTCTCCAAACAGAGCCCTTGAAGGTATCTTGAATTTCAAATCCAATTTGATCTAGCTCTTTTCTAATACTATCAGCAGTTGTCCAATCTTTTCTATTGCGAGCATTATCTCTTTCCATAAGAAGTAATTCAATTAAATCCTCAATGCTTTTCCCTTTTATATTTTTTACATATTTTAATACTAGATTTTGAACTTTTTCAAAAAGAACTTTATTCTCTTTACTTTCTATAATAATTGGTTGAAACAAAGTTAAAATATTTCCTAAATTTGTAAAAATACAAAGAGCATAAGCACATAAATTAATATCTGGATTAGGATTTACTTCAAAATATTTGTTGCTTTTATTAACAAATTCAAAAATAGAAGATACTGCTAGAGGGGTATTAAAATCATCATCCATTGCTTTTTCGAAATCTACTTTTAATTTTTCAATAATATTTAGATAAGATTTATCCTTTGTTGATAATGATTTTTCTTTTAATTTATCAATTATCAAATTATTAGATAAATTTTCTAATTTTTCTTTAAGTCGATGAATTCTAATAAGCCCTTTTTTTGCATTTTCTAATGCATTTTCATTAAAATCTGGTGGACTACGGTAATGCGCTTGTAATAAAAAAAGACGAACAACTTCTGGATCCCATCTTTGTAACAAATCTTTAACATTTATTATATTTCCAAGGGATTTTGACATCTTTTCGCCATTTACTGTTAAAAGACCTACATGCATCCAATATTTTGCAAAATCTTTCCCTGTTGCAGCTTCTGCTTGAGCTATCTCATTTTCATGATGTGGAAAACGAAGATCCATCCCTCCGCCATGAATGTCAAATGGAAGCCCTAGATATTTTCCACTCATTGTTGAACATTCAATATGCCAACCAGGTCTGCCTTTTCCCCAAGGGCTGTCCCATGATGGTTCCCCAGGTTTTGATTTTTTCCAAAGTGCAAAATCAAGCGGACTATTTTTTTCTTCTCCAGATTGGATTCGTGCGCCACCAATCAAGTCGTCTAGTTTTTGTCCTGAAAGTTTACCATAGTCTTTAAATTTTTCAACTGAAAAATAAACATCACCTTCAGACTCATAACCATAACCCTTCTCAATTATTTTTTCAATCATCTTAACCATATCTGGTATAGTTTCAGAGGCTTTTGGATATAAATCAGCTCGTCTTATACCAAGTTTATCTAAGTCATCAAGACATCTATCAGTAAATCGTCGAGAATATTCAAGAGCATCTACTCCTTCTTTGTTTGCTGCTGCAATTATCTTGTCATCAACATCAGTTATATTCTGAACATAAGTCACGTCATATCCTTTATATTCAAAGTATCTTCTTATTACATCAAAAGCAAAATAAGTTCGGGAATGTCCAATATGTGCATCACTATAAACAGTCATGCCACATACATACATCTTCACCTTTCCTTTTTCAACAGGGGTAAATTCTTCTTTTTTTCGCGATAATGTATTATAAATTTTTAGACCCATTTCTGCATTCAGCCTTTTATCCCAAATATGGAGAAAAATATATACTTTACTGAAAAATTATCCAAATAATTTATAAGTGTAATTTCCATACCAAAAAACAGGGATGTTATATGAAAACTACATTTAGTATAATCAAAGCAGATGTTGGTGGATGGCCTGGTCATGCATCAGTTCATCCTGATCTTATAGAAATTGCCAGAAAAAAACTTACTGAAGCCCAGAAAAAGAAATTACTTATTGATTTTCATGTAACTCATTGTGGAGATGATCTTGAATTGATCATGACTCACACAAATGGTGTTGATGCAAAAAAAGTTCATAGTCTTGCTTGGGATACTTTTTGTGAAGCAACAGACAGAGCTCGTAAACTAGGTCTATATGGTGCTGGACAAGATTTACTATCTGATGCGTTTTCTGGTAATATAAAAGGTATGGGCCCAGGTATTGCAGAGATGGAATTTACAGAAAGAAAAGCTGAACCAATTATTGCATTTATGATGGATAAAACAGAACCTGGAGCATTTAACTTGCCGATTTTTAAGGTTTTTGCAGATCCTTTTAACACAGCTGGACTTATCATCGACCCTTCTGTTCATGACGGTTTTGTTTTTGAAGTATGGGATATCCAGGAACATAAGAATGTATTTTTAAAAACCCCAGAAGAAATGTATGATTTATTAGCACTCATTGGTGCAAAATCCAGGTTTGTTATCAAACGAGTATTTCCTAAAAAAAGTTCAAAGCTACCTTCAGATGAACCTGTTTCTGTAATTTCAACTGAAAAACTATATCAAATCGCAGGTGAGTATGTAGGAAAGGATGATCCAGCGGGTATTGTTCGTGCACAATCTGGTCTACCGGCATTAGGTGAAGTCCTTGAGGGGTTTTCACTTGGTCATCTTGTTTCAGGTTGGATGAGAGGATCTCATAATGGTCCATTAATGCCCGTTTCTATAAAAAATGCAAAATGTACTAGGTTTGACGGTCCACCAAGAGTCACAGCGCTTGGATTCCAACTTAAAGATGGTAAAATTACTGAACCAGTTGATTTATTTGATGACCCTGCTTTTGATATTACAAGAAGAGAGGCTCAACATATAACTGATTATATGAGAAGACACGGTCCATTTGAACCACATCGATTACCAATGGCAGATATGGAATATACAACCTTGCCAAAAGTCTTAAAGAAGCTTGGAACAAGACTTAAAAAAATAAAATAAAGTAATACTATGGTAATTTCTGAGTAGACTGCCCATTTTGCGGGATTTTATCAAGATTTAATTGTTGATTAATAATAGACCGTTTTTGCTCTAAAGCTGTTTTGATCTCTTTATCAATATCTTTAGTACTGATACTGACCCATCGTATATTATCATGTTCAAAAAGCTCATGTAATGGAAATCTTCCATCCCATGGTTCCCATGGTTTCTGCAGGGTCATACTACTTATTGCCCGAATATTTGTTGCCCCCACTTCTCCAATAGCATCTGCAAATGGAATTAAACGAGTATTAGGAATTGCTACGCCCACAGTTTGCAGGAATTTTCCAAGGGGTTTTACAAGTAAGGGAATCTGCATAATATCCTCAATTGGTTTTACACGAATAACTCTAAAAAGTGGGGAGGGCTCAATATTTTCAGTAGTACCATCATAAATTACAAGCCATTGATGAGTTGGTGATGGAAAAATCTTCACAGGATCACCCATCATTTCCTTCTTCAAATATTGATGATATCCATCAAGTACCTGCATTTTACCAGAATTAATACCCTTTGGAAGAGCAATAGATGTTGTCTCCATCTCATCAGCGAGTAAATCACCAAACTTTATTGGGTCAACTTCTCCACCGATTTCAACAAATATTTCCTGTGGTGAAAAACATCCTTGTTGATCCCATGCGGTTACATCAAGTGATACAAGTTCAGCAATCTGACTGGCTCTTTCTTCATCCATATAATCTCTAGCAATTGTAATAAAGCTGAACTTATGCCAGTGGCCCGCAATTGGAATATTATGTTTTTGTGCAAGTTCAGTTAAACTGATTCGAGCTTGTTCACCACCTGTTGCCCGAACTATATCAGATTTTGAAAAAAGAAACTCTTGAACTTCTTTGTTTCCAGATTCAAATGGTAAAACTGCTATACTATAAGCAAGTTGTGGATCTACTTCTTCAATAGATTTTGCATATAGTGCACCAAATACAGGTTGCTCAGAGGGAACCTTAATCCAAGATGCAGCATCTATGAGTTTATCTAATATCATTTCAAAAGCAGATATACCAAGAATATTACCAGCACATATATGTCCAATTATTTCAGGATCATAGTTTGAATGACTTACATTGATTTCACCATAGGCTTTAACCAAGCCATCGCCCAAATCAGAAAATTCCTTATAATCCTCAGGTTTAAGTTTTCCAAACAAGGGTAGATTTTCTTTTTTTAGAATACTCATAAAATGGTTAAAGCCCCAGGTTTCAATCATTTCTAAGGAGAAACCAGAAACGGTTGGTAGAATCTCTCGTGCAATTTTTCTACCCTTATAATCCGGGTCCATCCACATTTTTGTTACTTTATCTATTACGTTTAAAACAGTTGGAATTTCGATTTTAAGAAGATAATTTTTCCGAATTTGTTTAATACTTTCAATTATTTTATTGAGAGCGTTAATAGTAAAAACAGGTTTTTTTAGTTCGATATTATTACCAATATCCTCATAAATAAATTCTAATTTATCTTCTAGTCCAAGCTCTGGATTCCAAAAGTGGCATTCGAAAGTTCTTACCATAATTTAAACCTCAAATTCAACAGGGATTTGACTTGCGGTATTTACCAATTCCTGTGCTGCCTTTGTTTGATCAAGGATTACTTTAGAATCACCCTCAACGGTAAACATACCTCGTATTAAACCTCGTATGGGATCCAATTCTTTTTTTATCACTTTCTTCCAATTAGAGTAAGGTCCTTTGAATATAAAAGCTGCCGTTTTTTTATTTTTAACAAGAAATGCATCTCTGCATTTTCCATGCCATAAATCTACATAAAAAATTACTTCTTCTTTTAATTCTTCATCAGGAGTAATAACAAATAGAAAATCACCTTCCCAATCTTTTGCTACTTCCTCATAAACTTTGTTTTTGTTAAGTTCTTCTTTAAAAGTCTGTATCCATTCATCTGATGGAAAATGAATCAATATGTTATTCCCCCTGTTCCATTAAATCTGCCATCACGGCTGCGCAACCTCTTCCTTCAACACCAGGTAGACGAGATACCTCAATATCAAGAACTGGACCCTTACGGTTACAAACTGGACAGTGCTCAATTAGTTTGACTTTGTCTCCTGTTATTATAAATCCAGGATAACTTTTAGGTATGGGATCAATAAATGCAAATCTACCAAATTTATCGTATCCAATTGGATTAAGATTTTCATCTAAAACAAGAGGGATAATTGTTGGTGGAATATGTTTATAATGTCCTTCACAGCTTAAAAAAACAGAGCTGCACTCTGACATTGCATAAACATCATGGAAACGGTCTTGAGGAATACCTAAAACATCTTCAACCTTTTCTCTAAAAGTTTCTTCAGGAGTTCGTTTATCCTCTTCCGCTTTCCAACCACCACCAGTGAGTATTTGACTGTTTGGTAGTTTTACTTTTCTTCCTTCTTTAATCATTCTTTCCATAATTCTATTTAACCAAAAAGGTGGACCAGCGATATTTGCTCTTTTTCCTTCTTTTTCTAAATTTTCCAAAAGACTAATTATTCTACCATCCGATCTCTTCAAAACTATTGGACTGAGCTTTGATATTGCTTTTGCCTTAATTTTTTCTTTAATCCCAACCGCTTCTGCTCGTTGCATCCGTAAATATTGTGTAGTTATCTTCATATCTTCAAGAGCTACATGGATATTTTCAGGCTTGTACAAATCATAGGCTATTCCAAAAAGACTTGCGATTGTAAGATTTGTTAAACGAGGATTAGGTATCAGCAATATAACAGTATCATTTGGATTATAATCCATTAATTCAACAACAGACCTCATAGCATTATATCTAAGACGATCCCAAGAACCATTATCACGTGGTATAAAGCTAAAACGACCACTAGTTCCACTAGTAAACATAATACTTACACCTTTTTTATTAAACTCTTCAATAACGTTATCATGATCTGGAGAATCTGTTCTAAATTTAGGCATCGGAGTGCTTCCAGTATATACATTATCAAGCCAATTAAGAAATCCTTTGCCCTCAGGATAATCCTTAAAAAATGAGTCAGGAAGTAATGGAATTTTATTGAAATCTTCTTTGGATTTAATAGTATCTGGCGTAACCTTATTTACTTCACATAAACGACGATATAATGAATTATTTTTAAAATGATAACTAAAGCTATATTTTATAGCATTGTAGGTTAAATCTAAAGTCTTTTGATAGGCCTTAAAATAAATTTTTTGTGTGAAAAGAGCCTTATCAATCGGCGTCCAGCTTTTTTTTGGTGGAATGAATTTTTCAACCCTTTTTTGAAATTCTAACTCTGCTTTAGCCATCATATTTTTCATCCTTTTTATTCTTCAAATTCATCTGTTACTTCTTTTAAAGATACAATTACTCCATCAAGTGGTTTAATTAGTTTTAAGGCCTGCATTTTACTACCTTTAAGTTTTAATCTCCCTCTTAGAAGAGCTACCGCCATACTCATATCACCTTTGAGAATGCTTTTGTATGTTCCATAATTTCCAGTTACAGTAAAAACAGCTTCTTTTTCTTCATATTTATCTCCAATATTTACAGTGAAATCAGTTAAATTTCCATTCTGTATCTCCAAGTAGAAATTCATAGTTGAGTCATTTGGAGGAACATGTTCAATAACGGCAAGTAGAGAAGTTGTCATATTTTTTAGATCTTTTTCAGGATCAAGTTTTTCAAGAATATATTCTTTGCTGAGATTATTCCATTCTTGTGAAAGAAATTTTACCATTTGAATTCCTCTCCTAAAATACTTTCAATTAGTTCTCTAAACAATGCTCGTTCATCATTTGAAATTGCTTTAGGTATTGGATATAGGACATGCTCCTTCCTATAAAGGCCCTTAAACAGATAATTAAGAACCATTAAAATGTCACCCATCACTAAGCAATTTTCAGTTGTTTCAAGAAGTGCCTGGCTAACTCTTTTAACTGCATCTGGGTCATTATGATTATAATAATAATCATATTCAAAAAATGCGTACTTTCCATCATCCATAGGAAGGATAAAGCCAAGCATATGCTCTAATTTGTATTTATCACAAACATTTGATAACATATCAATTAATTTTAAAATTTTATTTTGATCAGCGGCCCATATCATTCCTGCTTGAGCAAAAAACAATCGTTGTCTCATCAATCGAGATGGAAGTATTCTAAATGAATGAAGCCATATAAGATCAGTCATCTCAGGTTTTGAATAAACTTTTGTAAAGAAGTCCTGAAGATCCTCATCAAAAACTTTTGCTATTTGCTCAGGTGATGCCTCAAGACCTTTTTCCAGGTGTTTTCTCATAGGACCGGCAAAAATTGCTTTTGAAGGATTTTTTTCCTCAGATAGAACTTTTAAAAATTCACTATCCTTTAAAGTAGCCAGTTTTGGAGCACCTAAAATAAGTGTTTTTATCATCGATTTATCGATTATACAATCAGCCATTTCCTCTACAATTTTTTTATCGTCTTTATTTCCGATGACATCAACCACATAATTTAGTTTCAAATATTTTTCACAGATATATTCAAAATCTTTTGCAATCTGGTTTGTTGGGCATAGGAACTCTGAAAGATATTTACGAGAAAGCACAATCAATGATACACCAACATTACGTTGTGCAAGTTTCATTATCATACTAAGAGCGTCTTTTAGATGTTCGAAGGGAACAAGTACTACATCCTCATCATCAGCAATAGGATGAAGCTTCATAGTTACTTCTGTGATTATTCCAGGTGGGCTAAGTGTTATATCAGTAAATCCGCCCTCAGTTGTATAAGGATTTTTTATGTCCATGTCACTGCTGTTTTTAATATCACCATTGTCATCAACAATTCTTACATCTGTGAAATTGTCTGCTGCCCAACCATATCTATTTTGCCAGGTACTAGTAATACCTGTTGATGCAATATTTGCACAGACATGAGCTCCAGCTTCAGCAAGATTTGCTCTTAATTTATGTTTATAAGCTTCCTTTTGTAGTTCAAATGCGGTTATCCCTGCACCTACTGTTGCAGTATAACTTTTAGTATCAATCTCAAGTTTATTTAATCTAAGAAGATCAATTATGATACCTTGGTCAAGACAAACCGCTTTTGACAAAACCGTTGGAGTAGCACAGGCTAACAAAGTTCCACCACTCCTTGGCATAAAAGGCAAATTATGATTATTTGCAAATTTAATTATTTTTGATATTTCTTCTGTGCTTTTTGGCATTACTATATAAAAATTTAATTCTGAATCTGGATGAATTATTGTTTGGATATATGAAGAAATAATGACGGGATCATTTGATGCCCATTCTTCTCCAACAATTTCACGAAGACCCTTAAGAATTTCATCTTCTGGAACATCTTGGAATTCATTTTTATTTAAATTATCAGTATAGTCTTTTAATGATTTTGCGACCTTTTCTGGTCTTAGATATGTTGCAAAATTACACTGCTTATCACAAATACCACAAAGAGAACATGAATTAACAATTTCAATTAATTTTTTTGTTGGTTTAACTTTTCCAGACATTAAATTCTTAAATATTTGCATTCTACCTTGCGGCCAATACGCGACAAATCCATATTTTTTTCCTGAGGGGCATAAACCAGTTCCAAGAAAGTCAAATCTACACATTCCACAATGAGTGCCCTTTTTTGCAATATTTATAGCTTCTTCATATTTTGAATTTTGTTTTTCCAATATATTTTCTAATGACATTATTTCTACCTCATTAGTTATTATATTTTTAATCTAGAAATTCGTCAGTAATTTCTTTTAAAGCAACAATTACTCCATCAAGTGGTTTTATTAATTTTAAAGCCTGCAATTTACTACCCTTTACTTTTAATCTGTTTTTTAGAACTGCAATACCAAGGCTCATTTCACCCATTAGGATACTTTTATACGTTCCATAGTTACCCCTTATTTCATAAGCAGCTTTCTTTTCTTCAAAAGTATCTCCAGTATTAACGATTAAATCCTTTAACTTTCCATCTTCAAGTTCTAAATAAAAATTCATTGTTATATCATCGGGGGGAATATGTTCTACAACTCCAAGTAATGAAGTAGTAATACTTTTAAGATCTTTTATTGGATCGAGTTTATCAACTATATAATTTTTACCAATCTCAATCCATTCTTCAGATAGGAATTTTACCATTATAATTCTTCTCCCAAAACAGTTCCAAGTAATTCCTTAAACAGTTCTTGTTCTTCCTTTGAAATACCTTCAGCAATTGGGTATAGAACATGTTCCTTACGATAAATACCTTTGAATAGATAATTAAGAATTGTGAGCACTTTACCCATTACTAAAGATTGCTCCATAGAATCGATAACAATTTTACTTATTCTATCACATACTTCTGGGTCATTATGATTATAATAATAATCATATTCCATGTATGCAAACTTACCATTATCAAGAGGAGTAATGAAACCAAGTGAATGTTCAACATTTAATTTATCCCCCAAATCTGAAAACATTTGAATCCATTTTAAATAATGTTTTTCATCTCCAGTCCACATAGCTCCCCCAGGCCCCATAAACATTTGTTGTCTCATCATTCGTGTAGGAAGTATTCTAAATGCATGAAGCCAAACAATATCAGTCATTTCTGGTTTCGAATATACTTTCTTAAAAAAATCTTGCAAATCTTTATCAAAAACCTTTGCAACATTTTCAGGAGAGGGATCTAAAGCTTTTTCTAAATGAGCTCTCATTGGACCCGCAAATATAGCTCTAAGTGGATCTTCTTCCTGTGAAAGAATCTTCATAAACTCACTATCTTTAAGAGTTGAAAATCTAGGAGCGCCCAAAATCAAGCTTTTCATCAAAGATTGATCAATAGTATAATCTACCATATCTTCTACTATTTTTTTATCATACTGATTACAAATTACCGAAACTACATAGTTTAATTTAATATAATTTTTACAGACATAATCAAAGTCTTTAGAGATTTTTAGTGTTGGACTTAAGAATTCAGCAAGATATTTTCGTGAAAGAACAGCAAGTGATAACCCTATTTCACGTTTTCCTAACTTAATTAAAAGTCGATAAGCATCTCTTAGGTTATCAAATGGTACAAGAACAACTTCTTCGTCATCAAATATGGGATGAAGTTTAACAATTGCTTCAGTTACAATATTATGAGGGGTAAGTGATAGGTTGGTAAAACCAGGTTCAGTAGAATAAGGATTATTTACCTCCAAATCACTATGTTTCTTGATAACTCCTTGATCATCTACAGTTGTTAGATCAATGAAATTATCTGCAAAAGCACCATACCTATTCCCCCAAGTGGATATAATACCTGTTGTTACAATATTAGAACAAACATGCGCTCCTGCTTCTGCAGCAAGAGCTCTCAGTTTATGCTTTAGAGCTTCTTTTTGCAGTTCAAACATAGTTATACCAGCACCCACTGTTGCAGTACAGCTTTCAGGATGAATCTCAAGTTTTTTTAATCTATAAAGATCGATTACAATACCTCGCTCAAGACTAAGACCTTTTACTAAGATTGTTGGGGCAGCAGCTGAAAAGGCAGTTCCACCACTTCGGGGTAAATAAGGGATATTATTTTTATTTGCAAACTGAATAATCTTTGATACTTGCTCTGTGTTTTCTGGCATTACTATATAATAATTTAATTCAGAATCTTGAGGAAGTATTGTAAAAGTATATGAAGAAATAATAACAGGGTCATTAGTCGCCCATTCCTCCCCTACTATCTCACGGAGACCTCGAACAATATCGTCTTCTAAAACTTGTTGAAATTCACTTTGATCAAGATTTTTAACATATTCTTTCAATGTTCTAGCTACTTTCTCTGGTCGTAACTGAGTTGTAAAATTACATTGTTTATCACAACAACCACAAAAATTACATGATTCAACAATATCTTCCAGTTTCTCTGTCGGTTTAACTCGGCCTGAATATAATTGTTTTACAATTTCCATACGACCCTGAGGCCAGTATGCTAAAAATCCTTTTTTCCTTCCAGCTGGACAGACACCAGATCCTAAAAAATCAAATCTACACATACCGCAATGAGATCCTTTTTTAGCAATTTGAACTGCGTCTTTAAATGATGTTTTTTCTAAGGTTAAAGCTTTATCTGATGTCATTTTTTCCCCCAAAATAACAATCTGCAAATAATGTTTGATATAATTTTTATTCTTAAATGTTTCTTCTTAATATTTTTTTATATCTTTAATTTATTCAAAAAAAATGTATAAAAAGTGCGAAATTTCTAATTTTTTTATATCAAAAAAGTATATATATAAATAAACGCTATATTTATATTTAAGTGGAGATAAAATGATAGTTCAAAAACAAAATGAGATATATGCCAAACAAGTAAAAGAATTCATGAAACAAAATGACGTATATTTCATCAGAAATAATGAACGATTTAGAACAAAGCTAAACATGAATCGAAGACAACTCTCATATGCTATTAGATACCTGGAGAAAATTGGTTTTCTTGTATCTTGGAATGAAAAAGTTTACCAGATATCAAATGGATAAAAAAATAGGTTATTTAAATTTTGAATATAAAAATCTCTTCTACTGCTAATTTTAAATAAAAATTTAGATTAAATAATAAATACAAAGTTCAAGTTATTAATGGTAAAGGATAAATATTATAATCTTATTCAGGACTTACTCTACTTATCTTGGAGTTTATAAAATGGCAAGAATTCATGCGAGAAGAAAAGGAAAATCAGGATCGACTCATCCAATCGAAAGGAAAAAACATCCTGAATGGAGTTCTTTAAATCCAAGAGAGGTCGAGTCGCGTATTTTAGAGCTTGCTAAAACTGGAAAAACGAAAGGTGAAATTGGTCTTATATTAAGAGACCAATATGCTGTTCCTGATATAAAACTCGCGACTGGGAAAAAGATAACAAAAATTCTTGAATCAAATAATATAAAACCAGAAATTCCAGAGGATTTAAGGAGCTTAATTCGTACAGCATTACAACTAAAAAAACATCTTGATGTTCATAAAAAAGATCTTAAAAATAAACGGAATCTCCAACTTACTGAATCAAAAATTAGACGTCTTACAAAATATTATCATAATCAAAATCAACTTCCAAAAGGTTGGAAATATTCACCTGAGCAAGCAAAACTAATGTTTGAATAATTTCACAAAAGTATGTGATTTTCGGCATTTGCCTATAAAAATTTATAAATTTTAATAAATGAATAAGTATCTTTCAATGTAACTATATAGTTATTTAAGGAGGTAGAAAAAGTGAATAAAAAGAAAATAAAGTTAGTTTTGATGATAGTCCCACTATTGGTAACCATGTCGGCATTATCAGGGTGTATTGCTCCAAATGCAATCCAAACTAAACATTGGGACCATATAAATTCTGAAGGAACTGGTGTAAGACTTTGGGGATTTTTAATTTTAGGTGAAAATTTCCATAACTGGGATGGATATTTTGTATATGATACAGAAAGTCACGATAATTGGGAGCATTATGCTTATAGAGTAGAAGCAGATAATTATGACTCTTTTAATTTCTTCTCTGTAGATGTTTATAATCTAACTCGTACAACTACTTATCATTATAGGGCAGTTGGAGAAAATTTAGCTCAGGGCAGTACTATCAGGGTTGGAGTAGATCTCACATTTATCCCAGGTGGTCCAAGAGTTGAAGTGAAAGCTGCTTCTAATGTTGGGATTGATTCTGCTGTTCTAAATGGGGGACTTAACCATATGGGAGGTGCTGCAACCTGTGAGGTATTCTTTAGATATGGAACAGATCCAGATAATCTTAATATGGAAACCCCTCACGAAGAAATGACATCAACTGGTGATTTTAATCATGAAATCACTGGCCTTTCAAGCTGCCAAAAATACTATTATAGAGCTGTTGCAATAAACGATGCAGATACATGGGACAGTTTTTATATACTGCAAGTAACACCAGGATTACCAATTGTTGAAACCTATTTACCAAATGATGTCACACAAAATTCAGCAACATATCGTGGGGAATTGTTTGGATTAGGTGGCCCTGCATCTTGTGATGTTTGGTTTGAATATGGAGACGATAATCCAAATAATCTAGACGAAACAACAGATCCAATTAACTTAACTATTCCAGGACAATTTAATATTCAGGTTGATGGGCTTAAATCAGGTACTACCTACTGGGTAAGAGCAGTAGCATATAATGGAATATGTGAACATAAGGGAGAAATAAAGGAATTCAAGACTCTATCAGGTTTAGGAGATATACAATATAAAGAAATAGATAGAACTACTGTAAAAGAAAGATTACAATCTCGAATGAAATTATTAATCCTGAAAGGATTCAACATTCTAGGAATCCCTGAGGATGCTCCAATGGAACTTATAATCGACAGTTATCCAATGTTAGGCCGATTATTACAGCATCAAAAATAATTACAATTATTCTTATAAAAATAAGTAAACACTTTACCTTTCTCCTCTTTCTTTATTTTTAAAATCCATTTATCCATAATATTTTTTATATAGAGTTTCTTTTCTTGTTGCTTCTATGACAAGTGAATTCGAAAAAATCTTTAAAAAAGCATCAGAGATAATTACTTCAATTCCTTCATCTACTAAAATAAGAGTTATATCTCATTATGATGCTGATGGAATTACTTCTGCTGCGATTATTTGCACAGCTCTGTATCGTGCTGGATATGATTTTCATGTCACTTTAATGAGAAATCCTTTTGATAAGGGTCTAGCCCGTGTTTCAAAAGAGGAAAACGATTTGATTATTTTTTCAGATATGGGAAGCGGGCAAATAGAAACAATAGAAGAAATGGGTTGCAAAGCAATTATAATTGATCATCATCAGTACCTAAAGAAAAAAACTTCAGAAAATATTCTTCAGATAAATTCAAATTTATATGGAATAAACGGCAATTATGAAGCATGTGGTGCAACGCTTTCTTACTCTTTAGTAAAAACTCTTAATTTAAAAAATATTGATTTAGTTTATTTAGCAATCGCTGGTGCTACAGGAGATAAACAATACATAAACGGTTTTAGTGGATATAATAAAGATATACTTGACGAAGCATTAAAAAATGGATTTCTAAAGCAAAATACTAGTTTAAAACTCTATGGTAGCACACTATTTGATGCACTTTATTATTCAATAGACCCATATTATTCTGGTCTGTCTGGCAATGAAAAGAGTATTCAAGAATTATTTAAAAAATTGAATATCGACAAAAACTTAAGAGTGGAGAATCTAGATAACAAAAAGATAAAGCAATTACAATCTTATCTGATATTAAAATTAATCAAAAAAGGTTGTGAAAAAAACATACTTGATACAATTATAAGACCTAGATTTTGGTCAGATATCTTAAATTGTGAATTAGAACGATTTGCCGACCTTCTTGACTCTTGCGGTAAAGGTGGAAATCGCGGATTAGGTCTTGAAATTTGTATGGGTAATAAACAAGCTTTCAACAAAGCAGTTGAACTTGAAAAAGAATACAAACAAAAAATTTTAAATGAGCTTTTAAGACTTGAAAAAGAAGGTTTTAAGGAGAAGAAAAGTTATCGTTATTTTTATAGTAAAGATTCTTCTCTTGGAGGTGTTATTGGAGGAATTGCTACAAACTTTATCCTTGATAGAGAAAAACCATTACTTTCTATTGTAAAAAGAGATGATGAAATTCATGTTTCATGCCGTGGAAATCAATACCTAGTTAGTAAGGGTCTTGATCTAGGTTTTGCCATGAATGAGTCTACAAAAAAACTCAGTGGTCATGGTGGCGGTCATAAGATTGCTGCAGGTGCAACAATTGATTCTGAAAAAGAAGAAATATTTCTAGAGACCATTGATGATATTATTAACAATCAGCTTAAGTGATAGAATGGAATTAGCCTGTGAAATAGTAATTGAATTTGATGATTCGGAAAAAGCAAAAACTGTTTTAGAGTCTATTCGGGTTGATGACTTTAATTTTGTTAAATCAAAAATAAATGGAAATAAGTTAGAGGCAAAAATAACAGCAAAATCTATTTCCTCTTTAATTCATACACTTGATGACTACCTTGCATGTATTTCAGTTGCTATGAAAGTTGTAGATAAAAATTAATAATCTTTATGTAATCTTGGTTTTACTATGAAATTTGATTTAAAAGCAATTTTTACCTTTAGCAATGAAATATCCTCAATTAAAAAAGAACTGCAATCATCTATTACTGATTTTAACAAAAATTTGATTGAAAAAGACAAAAGTGTAAAAATCAATGTTAATAGTATTGAACAGAATTTATTATCAATAAATATTGTATCTGAAGAAAATTTTCGTCCACATAATGCTCTTCTTCAAATGAAGAATTTTTTTAGTAAAGAATTTGGAAAAAAACATAAAATAGGTATTAGAGAAATAAAAATTGAAGGTTATACAATTGAATTTGAACTAGAGAAAATACCAATGAAAAAAATAATTATTCCATTTGCAGATGTCAAAATAAATGATAAACAAGCAACTATTATTTTAAAAAATGTGGACGAGGAATTTTTACGAAAAAATTACATTGACAGAATGATAAGCTTAGTTAAAGAAAAAGTTGAAAATCAGTATTATGAGGGAAAAGAAGAATTTTGGAAGCTTATTTGGAAATCAGATGAAAAGAAAAATGCTTGGTTAAAGGACCCAACTGAAGAAATGACTAAACTTGGTTGGTTAAAGCAAGGTCCTACAAAAGGTAAGTGGTTCTATAGACCTCAAGCTGCAGCTATTTTAAAGACAATGGAAATAATTGCTATAGAAGAGGTGCTAAAACCACTTGGTTTTGAAGAAATCATTGAATCAAATTTTGTTCCTTTTGATGTTTGGCTTAAAACCGGCCATCTTGAAGGAATGCCAGGTGAAATCTATTATGTAACAGAACCAGCTTCTAGAGATGTTGATAAATGGCAGAGATTTATAGATTTGACAAAGATTACAAAAGAAGTCCCATTTGACGAATTACAAAAAAATATTTCACTTCCTGCAGCAGGTATTTGTTATGCTCAATGTCCTTTGATATATTGGTCATTTAAGGGGCAAACGATTTCTGAAAAATCTTTACCTGTTTTTATATATGATAAAACAGCTGTATCTGGAAGGTATGAATCTGGTGGAAGACATGGAATTGAGCGTGTTGATGAGTTTCATCGGATTGAACCTGTTTATATCGGAACTAGAGAGCAGTTGCTTGATCTTCGTGAAAAAATGATTGAAAGATATAAACATGTTTTCAATGATATTTTTGATCTTGAATGGCGTATGGCATGGGTAACTCCCTGGTATATGCAACAAGCTGGTAAAATTAATGATACCAGCTCACAAGACACAGGTACTATTGATTTTGAAGCGTATATGCCTTATCGTGGAGATCGTTCAAAATCTGAGTGGCTTGAATTCCAAAATCTTAGTATCCTTGGTGATAAGTACATAAAAGCTTTCAATATCAAGGCTCAAAAAAGTGAATTGTGGAGTGGATGCTCAGGGATTGGACTTGAGCGATGGACGACAGCTTTTCTTGCTCAAAAAGGAATTGATCCTGATAAATGGCCTCTAGGTTTTAAAAAATATTTAAAGAACTTACCAAAGGGTATTATATTTCTATGAAAGATAAAGATTTAACCGAATATAAAAATAAATACAATGTTTTTAGACATCATGCTTGGGCAGGACTTGGTTTTTTATCAGTAGTCCTTGCATTCAGACTAATTTTTTTAGAACAAGCACAAATATTGACTCCAGTCATTGTAATTCTTGCAATTTACATAATTATCGCATTAATCTTTACTTATAGATATAGAATAGGACTTACATCTGAAGAAAAGATTGTAAAGGTTGAGTCTTTATCAGATGAAATTGAAAAAGAAAAAATTAGAGCTGAAGTTGAGAAAGAGCAATTAAAGGTAGAGAAAAAAAAGACAAAAACAGAGATTAAAAAAGAAAAAAAATCCAACAAATAAATTTTTAAAAATTAACCAAGCTTATAGGTACATAACTGATACAAAACATTCGATGCTTTAATTAAATCATCTTTTTTAACAACACATATCATCTCTGGAGGACATGTCATAAACTCTACAATATTTATTTTATGAAGAGCAAGCTCATTTGCAATAGTTGCTAAAATCCCAGGGGTTGTTTGCATCTTTGGATGTATATATATATTTACCTCGGCAAGGTCTATTTCCTTTGTTATAATTTTATTTTTTGGAAATAATTTTAATACATTTTCCATGTTTTTTTCATCAATTAAAAGTCTGATTGATTCGTTTGCCTGTGTAACTCTTAAAACATCCCCTCTAATGTATTTAATAATATCAAAAAGTTTTGGTAGAAGTTGTTGAACTTCATCATCTTTAATAAGTGAGATTTCTGCTAAATTACTTTTGGTAGAAATATTAACTGTATGGCGAAGAATTTTATACGCATTAATAAAAATGTCATCATGTTTATCAATTTCATAACGACGAATTGCACTTATTACTGCATCAAGAGAAGCATCTAACTTTTTTTCATTAATGATATATCTAGCTAAAGCACTTATATTGATTAAACCTCTATTCATTTCTTTTCGTACACTAGGATTATTATCTAGTATCTTCCACACTTCATGTACAATATTTGTCATAATTGCTTAATATTTGTCATATTATAAGAAATTTTGTCTTTTTTGTCAATATTAATATATATTAACAGATAGTTCCTGGTCATAAATATTAAAGGAGATAGTTAGCATGAATAATAACAAAAAAAATCCAACAGAAAAAAAGGCTTCAATTGCCGATTTGTACAAAGCAGGATCATTTTATGGGACAATTAGCCCTAAAGATTTCCATAAAAATAAAAGGTAGATATTCCTTTTAAAAATTTATTTTTTATTACTTTATTTTAAATTTCCTTATAGAAATAAAAAAAAGAGGAAAAACCTTTAAATAAGAACTATATCCCACTCCGATGGCAAAAAGAAGAAAAGAAAAGGATGAAGAAGAGGAAAAACCCTTTAAACTTCCTAAATTTGATGAAGAGGCCTTTCTCAAAAGAGAAAAAAGAAACATAAAAACTACATTTATTTCATTTTTATTTGGTTTTTTTATGGCCCTTATATGTTTTGGTTTTTGGGCTTTAATGGGTAGAGAAAATTTTCTACGATGGGAGCTAGTATTACTTGTTGCTGTTATTGATGCAGCGTTCTTAAAATACATTTTTTTAAGACTTAATATTGACCTTTCTGATTTTCAAAGGAAAAATTGGTTTGGATCATATGCTACATACTTTGTTACATGGTTAATTATTCTTATTGTACTTGTTAATCCACCATTTTATGATGATGAAGATCCTCGTATGGAAGTTGTTGTATTACCTGAAATGCAAGAGCCTAGAGGTACAATAAATATTATTGCAAAAATTACAGATAATTCAGGAATTGAAAAACAAGACATTACTTTAACTTTAGATGATAATTTGGTTTCTTCAAGTGAATTTGATTTTATTGATAACATTTTTAATTATACTTATAAAGGTCCAAATGACGTAACCGGTGAGGAGATTCATAATTACATCTTATCTGTAAAAGATAATAGCGGAAATACAAAAACAAAAGTAGGTACCTTTTCTTTTAGTAAAGATACAATTGATTTAGCTTTACCTGAATCTGGCGACCTTGTAAAGGCTGCAACTGACATTAAATTTAGTGTAAAAATCGATGTTTGGAGAGTATATTATAAAATAAATAATGGAAAGGAAATAAATGCAACCCAGCAAACTGATAGAAAGGAGTTCTATATCACATCTCCTGAATATGTAGGATGGTCATCAGGTGAAAATAAAACAGTAAAAGTATCAGCTGAGATTAGATACAATTTTGAAAATGACTTTTTAAAAGATGAGAAAGGAAATATAGTTGTAAATAAGAATAATAATCCTATACCTCGTTGGTTTGTAAATTACATTGATGATACAAGTACTTATCATTTTGATGTAGCAGATGAATCATCAATTGGTAAAGAGTCTGTAATAGAAATTGCTAAACCTAAAGCAAGAATTGTTTCTGCACCGGGTTTTGAAATATTAGCATTTCTTTTCTCTCTTATTGTAGCGATTTTAATTTTAAAATATAAAAAGAAAGATAGAAGTAACTAGAAATGAATGAACTAGCACAATTTTGCAAAGATCTTAAAAAAGATTTTATACCAAAAATTACAAACCCAAAAAAACCGGTCAGCTTTTGGTCTGAAAAAGATATATTAGAAGATAAAATAGTAGATGCTTTTGTCATAATTTTTAGAACTAAGGGTTGTTCTTGGGCTCTTAAATCTGGATGTAGTATGTGTGGTTATTTTAATGACAGTTTGTGGCAAGATGTTTCTGATGAAGATTTATTAGCGCAATTCAACTTAGCAATGAACAGTTATTCTGGGCAAAAATTTATAAAAATATTTACTTCCGGTAGTTTCCTTGATAATTCAGAAATAAGTTCAAAACTGAGAAAAGAAATACTAAATAAGCTTACAGAAAAAGTAGATAAAATATCTATTGAATCAAGACCAGAATATGTAAATGATAAAATCCTGAAGGAAATCAAATCTATTGTTGGTTTAAAAAAATTTGAAATAGGAATAGGACTTGAGACATCTAATGATTTTGTTCGTGAAGAATGTTTGAATAAGGGATTTAAATTTACAAACTATAAAAAGGCTGTAGATATCATAAAAAAACATGAAATCGACTTGAAAACTTACATTTTAATTAAACCACCTTTTTTAACTGAAAAAGAATCAATTGAAGATGCGATAAAAACTGTTGAAAAGATAAAAAACTTAACAGATTGTATTTCATTTAATCCAACAAATGTTCAACGTAATACATTTGTAAATTATCTTTGGAGTAGAAGAAAATACCGTCCACCATGGCTATTTAGTATTGTTGAAATCCTAAAAGAAAGTAAAAATATCTTAAAAAATGTTAGAATTAAATGTGATACTGTTGGTGGTGGTAGTATAAGGGGAGCACATAATTGTAAATTATGCGATAGAAAATTCCTTAACGCAATAGCAGAATTTTCTTTATCACAAAATCCTAAAGTTTTTGAAGGTCTTGATTGTGAATGTAAGGAAAAATGGCTTGATCAAATTGATATAGAGGATCTTGGTTTTGGTTCCCTTTCAAATATGTATGGATAGGTAGCTATGTTAAAAAAAGTAAAAAAAGAAGATACTGTGGTTCTGATTGATCAATCCTACAAAAAGACTATTATTAATATAAATGGTAAAACAGATAAATACAAAGGGATTGGTGTTTTTGATCCGTCAACACTTGTAGGAAAAGAATACGGAAAACATATACAGATTGGTAGTAAACAGTTTTGGATTTTATCTCCTTCACTTGAAGATAAACTCCAATGTATAAAACGGCGTGCACAAATAATTCTACCAAGAGATGCTGCACATATAATTATGAATTGTTCCATTGAATCTGGTCATACAGTTCTTGAAGCAGGAATTGGTTCAGGCTGCCTTACAATTGCTCTTGCAAATTTTGTCGCACCACATGGAAAAGTAATTTCGTATGATATACGGGAAGATTTTATAAAGCATGCAAAGAAAAATCTGAAAATGGCTAATATTGAAAACATGGTTAATATTAAAATCAAGGATGTAACTAATGGAATTGATGAAAAAGAATTAAATGCTATAATACTTGATATCCCAAATCCTTGGGATGCTGTTAATCATGCTTGGAAAGCTCTAAAAATAGGCGGTTATATATGTTCATATTCTCCACTTATATCCCAATTAGAAAAAACAGTAAAAGAAGTTAAAAAATATAGTTTTATTGAATTAAAAACATTTGAAAATATTCAGCGTAAAATGGTAGTATCAGAACAAGGTACTCGACCAAGTTTTCAAATGCTAGGACATACTGGTTATCTTAGTTTTGCAAGAAAGGTTCTATAATTTAATACCTCTCTGGTTTTGATAATTTCCAGATTTTTTATCGTAAAGATCTTCAGGTTTAGAAGAAAGATTTTCAAATACTATCTGGCAAAATCTATCTCCGATTGGAATTTTAAGTGAGGTATCATTTGAATTAAAACAACTAATTGTAAGAGTTCCATGAAATCCTGCATCGACTTTTCCAAAACTTGCCATAACTCCTTTTCTAGCATAGCTTGAACGTATCCATAGTTGAGAAGCTAATTTAGATCCCATTTTCACAAATTCTTTTGTACTTATAGCAAACCAAGTTAGAGGTGGCACAGTGGCAATACCATCTTTAATATGAGACTCTGTTTTTTTTATATATACCTCATCTATTGTTAAATCATAACCATTTGGTGTAAGATTCTTGTTTTCAAATGGTTCTATTCCAAGTTCTTTATTTTTAATGAAATATTCTATATCTTTATCCGAAAGAATTGTCATAAAAGTACCTTTTATTTTATTGTAATGTTGTTTATTATTACATCTTGAAGTGGTTTATCAGCCTTGTCTGTTTTTACTTTAGATATTTTTTCAACAACATTCATACCTTCAATAACCTTCCCAAAAATGGCATGTTTTCCATCAAGCCAAGGTGATGGTGCAACAGTTATAAAAAATTGACTTCCTCCAGTATTAGGACCTGCATTAGCCATTGAAAGAATTCCAGGGGTATTATGTTTCAGATTTGGGTGAAACTCATCACGAATATTATAACCAGGTCCTCCATAACCAGTACCATGCGGACATCCACTTTGTATCATAAAATTAGTTATTACTCGATGGAAGATAAGTCCATTATAAAATCCTTTATCAACTAATTTTATAAAATTTCCAACGGTTAATGGTGCCTTATCAATAAAAAGTTCTATTCTGAAATTGCCCATATTTGTATTGAATTCTGCTGTTTTATTCATATATTTCTGTCCTCTATAAAATATTATGTATGGTTATCGAATTAATTTTTATATCCTTTAATGGTTTTCCACCACCTGCTGGTGAACTATTATCATGAGGATCATTTGCTATGTCTCTAACAACATCCATACCATAAATCGTTTTCCCAAATGCAGCATAATCTCCATCTAAGAAATGTTGATCTCCATCACATATAAAGAACTGCGAACTTCCTCCAACACCGGCTCCAGTACTTGCCATTGATATTGTACCATCTAAATGTTCTACATCTGAAACTTCAAATTCAATATTTCCAAAAGGACTTTCCTTTGTTGTCCCATCGGGATAAGTATTTCCTGCTTGTATCATAAAATCATCAGATATTCTATGGAAAATCATTCCATCATAAAATCCACTCATTGCAAGACTGATGAAGTTATCACATGTAATTGGCATTTTATTATAATATAATTCAACTGCTATTGCTCCTTTTGATGTTTCAATTAAGGCAACAGGATTTTGACTATCTGGAACAATTACATTAACTGTTGCAGTAGTCTCTTTATTACCATCGCTAATAGTATAATCAAATGAATCGACACCGGTAAAGTTAACCTCTGGAATATAATTTATTGTTGCATCCAACATTATCTCAGCTGTACCATGAAGAGGTGTAGTAATACTTGTTATATTTAAATCGTCATTATCTAAATCATAATCATTTTCAAGAGCTAGTACACGAAATCTATAAGAATTTTTAGGAACAATAATATAATCTTCGATAGCAAATGGAGCTGTATTTGTTTTTTGACCATTTGTACCTTGATTATTTTCATTACCAATATTTGTAATTACTAAATATGCACCAGCAATTCCACCAATTATTATAATGAAAAAAATTAATAAAACTGAAAAATTGCTTTTTTGCTGTTGTTTAATCTTTTTTTGTTTAAGTTCGGCTCTTTTTCTAGCTGTTAATTTTTTTCCAGGCATAGGAATCGTAGGCAGAATATGATACCTGATAAATAAGTATTTTGAATGAAAAAAAGGAAAAGAAAAGAAGGTTTACGAGGTTATATCATTGATTATTTCTTCTTGTGAGTAAAACTGTATTTTACCTTCTTTGTCTATCTCACCTTCTCCATATAGTGCCCATCCTGCATATGGTACATCTGGTTGAACTAAGATTTTTATGTCCATGTAATTTAGATATTTTTCCTTGTCTTCAAGCTTAAATACCAGCCAATTTGCATCTATTGGGTCAACAGGTGACCAACCCTTCATATTTTTGGTAATTTCTTCTGTCAGATTTTCATCATAGACATATCCAGTCACAGTAGTCTCTGTTTCTCCAAATACTATCTTATCAAAACCTGGTGGTTGAAAAAATATCTCTTCAACCAATTCAGCGTTATATTGAAAACTAGGGACAAATAACTCTAACCAGTCATTTTGATCATAAGGTGATCCATTACTACCATCAGAATAATCTAATAATTTTAAATCATAGATATGATAATAGTTCATAACACTGTAGTAATTTCCCCACGTTTCAGCATATAATTTTTTTGCTGCCCTGCCATCTGTATATGTAAGGTTATCGCATCCTTCAAAAGTCCAGGGCGATATTCCAACGCTATGGCCCAATTCATGCATAAGGGTTGATGCTATCTTTATTCGGTTTGCTCTTCCAGTTGGTGGAATCCTATAGATAATCAAATTTTTAATAAGTGTTTTAGGTTTCAAGTTATAAGCAATATGTATAGTATCGTAAACATTTGATTTTGAGGGGTGATTAAAAGGTCCTGCATGTCCCACAACAACATATCTAAATATACCCTTTCTTTCATCTGGGAAATGATGGTTGTAAAATTGTAATATCATACCTGAATCTTGAGATATTTGATCATAATGAGGTAGTACTTCTCCCCCACCGTTTTGTGGAGAATCTGGCCATCCCTGATCAAAGTACATCTTAATATTATGTTCAGAGTATTTCTCAATAATCGCTTGTTGGGATTCTTCCCATAATACATGTGGAGGGTCAAAAAGTCCACCTTTTCCCATATAATCTACTTCTACATAGATATCCTGAGAATATGGATCTGCTAACCATTTTGCCATTTGATATTCTTCTATATTTTCTAATCCGTCAATATCTGGATCGAGTTTTTCATGATCATCCCATGTAAACGGATCGTATCCCCATTTCCATTCCCAAGCAGTGGGAATACCATCTCCATCCGGATCTTTGTCGCTGTCATCTCTTTGTGGATCAGTACCTAATACATTTACCTCTGTCCAATAGGGTATAAAATCTAAATCAAAATCCATTTGATAGATGTTAAACCACAATTCAAAAGTATCTCCAATCCAATGTCCATAACCGTCATAATCTCTAAAATTATCATCACCATACCATCGGCCAGTTCGGTAATCATAGGTTACATGAATTGTTCCTCTTTCTACATCTTTAGATTTTCTTCCTAATAATCCTATTTTTACTTGTTCCATAAGGGTTATCGTAATCTCTGAGGTATCTTGTTCTTCTTCTGCATCTCTGACAATTTTATTTTCCTGAAACATTGTGTCCCAGCCTGTAAACAGGATCTCTTCTACCCTTCCTAAATGTTCGACATCTTTACTTACATATTTCAACCCATCTAACTCTGCTATATAATAAAATGATGGTTTATTTTTCCAACTTTTTCCAGGTGTCTTAAGTTTATCATATAAACCTCTATGCCTAATTCTTAAAACTTCAAGTACTAAAGCTTGATTTTCAAGAGGGCTAATTTGATCATCGAGAACGAATTCTTCTTTTTTTTCAACTTTTTTTTCCTCTTTGAAAATATCAGTATAAGCAAATATACCTGCAACTATTAAAATAGCAACAACAATTATTGTAACTCCTACTAATATTATTCTATTTGATTTCTTATTTTTATTTTCTTTTTTTGATTTTGCCATATAATCCCCCAAATTATTTTTTATTAATTTTGCCGATATTTAAGATTTCCTATATTAATTATATGGAATTTTTTATTTATATTATAACAATTTATGGTAATATAAATTTTATCATTTAATTATTTTATGTAAATAAATTAAAAAAAAATCAAGTTCTAACTGCATTTGTTTATAAAAATTAATAAAATTTTTTTGTAAAATATTTAATTATATTTATTACTTTTAATAATCTCATAGGTAATTATTAAAACAAATTATCTAATCACACAATTGTGATAAATACCAAATTTGATCAAAAAAAAATTTTAAGGATTCCAAAACAAGAATCAAGCAATGTTTGTGCTTTATGTAGGGGTACAAAATTTTTATGTGGAAAATCCCGTTGCCCTGTGCTTTTAAAATTTCATTCGAGAGAAAAGGTAAAACCATTAATATACAAGTTGAGAATCGGTGGTTCTTCTCCGCCAAGTGTTTTCATAGGTCGTATAGGTTATCCAAAGGTATCAATTGGTCCTATGATTCCTCCAATAATTGGGGACACATCCTTAATAGATACCCCTGAACTTTGGTTAGATAGAAGTTTAGAGGATATAGTTGATTTTCGTTCAATGCTTATTCGCGGCAAGCATACCGTTGATGTTTTTGATGTTGAAAGTCCTAACAAAATTGTAGAATATACTAGAGAGCTTGCATTGTCAAAAAATAGCATTTTTGCTGACGCTTTATTTGAAAAAAAGCCACAAGGCAGAATTGTTTTTTATGATGAATCTCAACCACATGGTCCCTCAGCACCATTAAAGAGTTTTAATATTTCAAATCCAAAATATGAACAACATATCGAAAAAGCATTTTATGATACAGACTTAAAATCAAAAGATGCAATTTTAAACCTTTATAAGAATGGTGTAAATATTTCAAAAATTCAAAGAGCCTTTAGTGTTGGAGCATTTGGTCTAAAAAAATTTAGACGTTTTGTACCAACAAGATGGAGCATCACTGCTGTTGATTCAAGTATTGGAGAAGCTATGATGAAAAATACCAAAACATATCCATGGATAAATGAATTTAGAGTATATTACCATAATCAATTTGATAATAGATGGGCAGTTCTTATGATAACTTCAGAATGGCAGTATGAGTTAATTGAAGCATGGTATCCAAATACAACTTGGAATCCATATGGTAGATCAATATCTATATTCAATAGTTATGAGTTTTATAAGGGTAGAACAACATATGCAGAGATAGGTGGCTGTTACTATGCAGCCCGACTTGCTATAAATGAAGTGTTAAATACTGAACGTAGACAGGCAGGAGTGGTTGTTTTTAGAGAGGCTCATCCTGGTTATATAATGCCTATTGGGGTGTGGAATGTCCGTGAAAGTGTGAGAAAGGCATTAAAAGAAAAATATGAAAAATTTGAAACTCTTAATGAAGCGCTAATTTATATTTCAAAAAAAATGGATATACCATTACAGAGATGGATTCGTAATAGTGCAATTCTAAAAAATCAAATGTTTCAGAAAAGAATTGAGGATTTTTAGGTTCAATTATGCAAATTAATGAAATAAAATGTAAATCAGCATTGTCAACTTCTGCTTTGCCTGGATTGAAATATTCTCTAAATCCGTATAGAGGATGTCAACATAATTGTTCTTATTGTTATGTTCCAAATATTTTAAAAATAAAAAGGATTAATTGGGGTAGCTTTGTTGATGTTAAAAGAAATATCCCAAATGTTCTTTCAAAGGAGTTAAGAAATAAAAAACCTGGCATAGTTGCGATTTCTACTGTTACAGATCCTTATCAACCAATTGAAAAAAAGTATAATCTTACAAGGTTTTGTTTAGAACAACTTGCAAAATTTGATTTTCCAATTTGTTTGCAAACAAAATCTAGTTTAATTATAAGAGATCTAGACATCATATCAAAATTTTCCAATACTGAGATAATGTTTAGTATTGGAACATTAAATGATAATGAAAGAAAATTTTTAGAGCCGAATGCATCATCTATAAAAGAAAGACTCGATGCTTTAAAAAAGAGTTCTGAAATTGGAATTAAGACAAGTATCTTTTTTGGGCCTGTCTATCCAACAATTTCACTTGAAGAATTACCAAATATCATAGATATCTTTAAAGATAATGGCGCAAGTGAAATCATGATTGATAAATTCAACCTTAAACCAGGAGTAAAAGAAAATGTTGAAAAGTCAATGAGATTAAATCCATTATTCTTAGAAAAATTTTTAAAAAATCAGACTATATACAATTTACAAAAAGAAAAATTATATGAAATTGGAAAAAAAAGAAAAATAAAGATTATTGATGCTTTTTAAGGTTTATTTTAAAGTATTTTAAAAGACTGATTAATCTTTTTTGAAACAAAATTAAAAAAATCAGAACTATATCAATTATTGCTAAAATAAAACCTATTCCTGGTCCCCAACTTGATTGTAATATTTCACTTTCTGCAATTCCAGGAAGATTTGTTTCAATATTACCAGTACCAATAAAGCTACCGACACCAATCTCGGTTATTTGCCCCATTAAATAAAAAAATATGAAAATTGTGATTATTAAAAAAACAACACTTAGAATAGATAAAACCTTATTAGTTCTTCTAAATCTATTTTTTATAAATATCGTTGTAAAAATCAATAAAAATGATATTGCAAGTATAATTGAAAGCAAAGTAAGAATCACAGTAACCTCAGATGGCACTTGACTTACATCCCCTCCAAGGATATCTGATGAAGAGCTAAGGGTAACAATTCTTGGGGGATATAAAAGTGTCTTGGTAGATGTTTCAGTATTTCCATCATCACCATTTAAAATCCACCAAGGAGAAAACAGAGAAATAATTAATAGAGCCAAGATAAAAAGTTTCATTCCAGTATGATATCTCCTTTTCCAAACAATAATTATAATTGAAAATAATGCCATAATTATTCCAATATAGATTATTACATTGTGAAGTATGGATTCTTGCGAGGTAATAATATCAATTTCTTTATCTCCTCTCACATTTATTTCTTGTTTGGCAATATCATTATTTTCAGAAAAAATGATAATTTTATATGCACCTGGTGGTACAGAAATTTTTACTTTCCCATCTTTATCAATTGTTGATTTCTCAGTCTTTTTATTTCTTTGCAGAGCAATTTCACCTTCAGTTAGCGGATAACCATATGAATTCATTGCATCAATATCAAGTTCATATTCAGCTGGAAACAGGATATTAAGAGAATTATCCTCTGGAATTGAAACTTTATTTTCCACTTCAAATGATTTGTATTTCATAAAAAGATTATATTCTGCTGGATATAGATTATTAAAAATATATTCCCCATCTCTTGTTTTTTCTGCTGATATTCGGACGGGTTCTATCATTTCGCTGCTTGTAAGCTCTGGATTAACTTCAACTGCTGGTGCAAAACCCCATTTATCCTTTATATTAAGTTTTAAGTTATAATGTTCAATTGAAAATGATTCTTTTAATTGGATGAAACGATTCACAAGCCCAAATCTTACTTTTTTTTCTTCAACTAAAAAACCTTGATATATTACTTTTAAAATGTATGATTTAGTGGAATAGCAAGGAGCATAAAGAAGTACTGTTCCATTTTTATCAGAAATTGCATTAGCAATAGTTGCTCCATCTCGTTCTAATGAGAATTTCACATTTTCAATTGCTTTATCAAATTGATCGACAATAGATATTTTAACAGTTCCTTGAGGTCTACAAAAAATACGGACTTTTTCATCATTTTTAAGTTCAATAATTGAAAAACCAATATACTGTTTTTCTCTTTTAAAAAGTAAGTTTTCTCTAAATATCTTTACCACATATGTTCCAGGTTCTAAATCTGGAAACTTTATTTTTTTGAAAAATGAAACATTTCTCCAGTCAAACATTCCAATTAAGGATTTTAATATTTGAAGAAATGATTTATCCTCAAAATCAAGCTCAATAGCACCAATTGGAAGTCTTCCAACTGATCCAGCTGATTTAAAAGAATTTTCTTTGTAAAGTTCAGCACTAATATATGGAATATTTTTACCAAGAGCAACAGAAAGAAGAGACCCCATCGGAGCAGAAGGTGCAAAATGAACAGATACAGTTAAAGAAAATTTTTTTACTTCTTCTTCACCATCTGTTACATTTTCTCTAAATATTGGTCTAGTTTTAACTAATGTTTGAAATATTACTGACTCAGAATCTATTTTTTCATAACCCTCATCTTCATCAGTTATAAACGCAACATTGAAATTTACATGGAAATCTTGAGGGAGAACAGTTAAATGGTTTCTACCTTTTTCATATGCATTTCTTCCTAAAAAAACACTCCCTGTATCTCCTTCAATACCTGGTAGTTTTATATTTTGTTTAACATATGACTTAATCTGGATTCCATCATCATCTCCTTCAACAAATCCTTTGTTTGATTCCATAATTAGGCCATGCACTTTACCTGTGATAGGATCACTTAAGGATACCCAAGCTTTACTTCCAAGATCGACATCATCTTCTGTTGATAGAATTAGTTCCTTAGTTACTGATTCAGGATCTGGTGGCACATAATACTCTTTAATTGACTCACTATCGTCATATATATTAAGGTTTGGTAGCAAATTTCCAACGTTCATTTTTTTAATAGTTGTGCTCCTTGATTTAATAGTAATAATTCCTGTATATGCACCATCTAATACCTCAGGGTCCTCAATATCAATTGTTTTAACAACCTCATGATCTACATTTACAAAAATCCTTTTTGTTTCAGTTGGACAATAATAGTAAGTGTAAATATTATCTGTAATTATATTTGCTTGAGGAGAGGAACTTTCAATTCTAAGTCTCACCATTAGATTACCATCGACAAGAATAGTTTTTGTTACCCTTGTTGCTGCTGAAGGTCCGGTATAATCTGGTTCGCCTTTAACACCATACCTTAAATCAAAAGCTGCAAGTTGTTCAATAGTATTTGTCTCTAAAATAGCTGCATTTGGTATGCATTTAGCTATTGTGTGAGATACAGGATTTCCAATTATTTCACCTTTTTGAATTACTGCATAAATAATAAATTCATCTTCAAATATACCGAAATAATCAAAATCTATTTTTTGTCCTGATATCGGTTCAAAAAAATAGTGAGTATCTTGAAGAGTGATATGGTCTTTGTAATTTGGAGGTTCTGTTTCTGATGAATCGTAAAAAACATAATATTTTTCTTTTCCATTTGCAGTTTCAGGGATAAGAAATACAAGACTACATGATTTTATATGAGCATCATCAATATATTCTAAATCATAAATCTGTGAATCTAGTTCTATTAATTCTGAACCATCATCAATACCAACTCTAACAGAATGACGAGTTTCATCAATTGCCCAGCAAGGTTTAGAAAACTCTAATCTTATATCAATAGGTTGTAATTTTGTTGTTTCTAAACTTGTATCAATTGGAATACTTATTTCTTGTTTATATGAGAGCTTATCTAAATCCTGAGAATTGTAATTATCCTGAGCTTTTATTTGGATAATAAAGGATGATAATAAAAGAAGATTAACAATAATTAAAATTGTTACATTTTTAAATATTTTTTTCATAAATAAAAAATATAAATAATTTATATTTATATAAACATATCTTATTTTAATATAATTCGTAATCTAGTTTAGGAAAAATTCATAGTATTCAATTTTTTCAACAACTAATAAGTTAATCATTATAATTAATAAAAAATGTTAGAATAATTATTAAGCATTTGAAAATATTATCCAATAATAATTATATAAAGAAATCTTTAATGCTTATTGTTCCATAGTGTGTACCACTTTTATATAAATTGGCAGTTGTAATTGATTTCCTTAAACTATTTTTTCTGGTTTTTAAAATATTGTCAGTTTCATATTTACTTAGATTTAGTTGCCTTGCTAAGTTGTATATCATTTCTTTTCTCATCTAATTATCACCTCCTTATTAAATATTATTTTATCAACTTCTGTTAATCTTTAATTTCTTATATTTTTCAATTTTTGAACAATAGTTATTTTTAAAAAAAATATTTTTAACTATGAAGACAACCACGAGCTATCTTTGAGATACTCATAGAATCAACAAAGCCAGACTGTAATAACATCTGTTTAATATCATTTAAGGAATATGAACATTTTGAGATATCTGCAATAATATCCCATCTTGCCTTCTTCCCTCTTTGAGAGCTTTTAGATTCTGTCATTATTAGATCAATTTTCATCTTAGCAATTTTTTCTGCAATTTTTGCTAAACATCCCGGTGCATCACTAAATTCGATTTCTATTTTTACAAGATTCTTTGGTTCTCCATATGTTGGACTTATCATTAAAGTATCTGTTTTAGAGTCAAGGCTTATTAGAACCTCATCTCCCTCTTTTAAATTTAGAATTTCTCTGAATTCATTTGGTATCACCAAACGTCCTCTTGTATCTAATTTAACAATAGAATTCATATTAACCTCGTGGGATTTATGTGGGTATATATTATCATGTATTTAAAATTTCCCTTAAAAGAGAACAAATATTAATTACAGAACCTTTAAATATTAAAACATGAATAATAACAATGGAGGGTTAAAATATGAAGAAAAAAATGATAATTTTCAGTACAATTATGGCAATTATTATAATTTTAGGCAGTTGTTCATCCAGTATCACTGCAAGTAATATTAAAGAAATTAAATCATCTGAAACCGTCAAAATAATAGTAAATCGATATTATAGCAATCTTTTTAATACAATTGAAACAAAAGTGAGTATTGAGGAAGCAGAAGAAATAAAAGAACTGCTCAATAATCTTAATGAGGCAATTACAAATAATGATAATGAGGCAATTTCATTTTATGAAAAGAAATTAAACAATAAAGATATTTTTGAAAATGATTATCAAGAATTTTACTCAAAGGAAGAGTATGTTAAAATACTTAAATTAAATAAAAAATCTAATCTTAAAAATCTACTAAATGAAAAAAATGGAGATAATCTATCAAACCTTTTTTGTTTTTTTAATGCAATTGGAAAGGGGCTTTTTGTTTCGTACATAGGAGTTCTTGTTTGGGAAGGATTTCAAAGTTTATTGAGCAATGCATCATCTTTTGCAGAGATTTTTGTAATAATTATTGTATTCCTACCGCTTGTTGTAGCAACTATTGTTCTGACTGGCCTAATTCCATTCAGAATTTTTATGCCAAAAGGTATGGTTTATGTAGAAGAGGGCAGAATTTCAAGTATAGGACTGAAAGGAGTAAAAAGAGTAACAATTGATACTGATCCAGTTGGTGTGAATTTAAGTTTTTTTACAGGTCTATCAATAACTATACCAGGAAATGAAGATACAGGTAGAGATCCATTTGTATTTGCTTCAGGGATTGCTTTAAAAGTAGATGAATATTAGTCATAAATTCTATTTCTTTTTTAATTTTTTTCTATCAGGGTACTTAGAAATTAATTGTTGATAAAATCAGATTTTTAACATATCTTACTCTACTTTTTTGTAAAATACCAGATTTCAAGAAATCTGAGCAGATATCTTCAGGATCTCAGCGAGATTATCCCAAGAAACATCTTTAGTGACACCAGAGTATTGTGCTGGTGTCATACCCAACGTCAGATGTTTCCGTAGATAATTATGAATTACTCCACGCAGTTGGAAAAACCTAGTACCACATTTGAAGTTTTTAATTCCCCTCATCCGTACCTCCTTTGGTCGTATCTCTGAGTGGTATCGCTCTATACGATTTTGATTTATCATTACAACACCATTATCATATGGTATAAATTTGGTTTCAAAATGAGCATGAATATGCCTGGTTTTACGATATCTTCTTAGCGTATCATAGATTTTACATTTATCTGTGGAAATGATAGCTGGGTAGAACCTTGCTTCATCTATTGCCATTTTAAGAGTTATAATCATGGACTTGGAATTCCGTTTATCTGATAGATATGTAGAAACTACTTGACGGTGTTCATCATAGACTGTAAATAGATATCCTTGTTTACCTGGTCTTTTTTTAGATCCTTTCCTGTTTACAAACATTTCATCCATATACCAAATTTTGGAGTAATGTGGTTTGAATAATCTGCTGATTTTTTGAAAAAAAGGTGCAAGTTTTTGCACCCAGTTAAGAACACTTCTACCAGAAACATATGTGCCCATTACATCTTGTATTAGCCTTGCACATTCTTCACTGGAAAGAAAGAATTCGGTGTATAAACGGACACCGAACAATACAACATTAGCAGGAGCTCTCATCTGATGAAATGGACTACTTGTTTTTTCTAAAAACAGTTTTTTACAATTTTTGCAGAGATATCGTTGTTCTTTTTCAATATCTTTATATTTGTAAAAACCATTTTTTACAATGTTCTTACTCTTACAGCAAGGACAAAATATAGGTTTTTTCATTTGTGCATCCCATCCTTGATAACAGGATGCACAATGGAAACCTATCTATAATTAATTTCGCAGTACCTCTATCAGTATATTTTAAGTATAAGGAGCGTATTACCCAGAAAACCTATTTAAATAATTTTTAAGAAAAAAAGGGATAAATATGGCAAAGGCAAGATCAAGAGCTGCAGCACGTAAAGTTAAAGATAGATGGAGAGCAAAGAATTGGTATAATTTAATAGCACCACCAGCTTTTGATAGTGTTACTATTGCTGATACTATGACAGATGATCCTAATAATCTTATGGATAGGGTAACTGGCGTATCTCTTCAAGATTTAACAAATGATTTTCGAAAATCTCATATTACTCTTTTTTTTAAAATAAACAAAGTGGAAGAAGATAAAGCCTATACTCAATTTACTGGACATACTCTAACCTCTGATTACCTTCGTAGGATGATTAGAAGAAGACGATCAAAAATTGAGGGCGTCTATGATGTTAATACTCGTGATGGAGCTGTAGTTAGAGTTAAACCTTTTGCTACAACTGATAAAAGAATTCAGAATTCACAAAGAAAAGTTGTGAGAGAAGCAATGAAAAAAACAATTTCTGATCAAGCAAAGGAGGGTACCCTTTCTGAATTTATGAAAAATATTTTAGATGGTAGAATGGGTAGCGAGATTTATAAAAATTGTAAAAAACTATATCCTGTAAAAAGAATAGAGATTCACAAAACTCAAGTAATCTCACAACCAACCATAATAATAGAAGAGAAAAAACAAAAAAAGGAAGTAAAAGAAGAACCAAAAGAACCAGAAAAAAAGGAAAAGAAACCAAAAGAAGAAAAAAAGATTGAAGAAGTAAAAAAACCTGAGACAAAAGAAAAAGATGAGAAAAAATCAGAAAAGCCAATAAAAGAAACAAAAAAAGAAGAGAAAATCGCAAAACCTAAGAAAAAAACAAAAAAAGTAGCAGTTAAAAAACCTACTGTTAAAAAGACAAAAGATAAAAAAACCACAAAACCAAAAACTTCTATTAAGAAAAAAACTACAGTTAAAAAGAAGACAACTAAAAATAAATAAAACATATTTATTTTCAAAATTTATATATAATTGATATATTTTACAATTTTATTAATTTTATTAGAAAGATACAGATCGTTCATACCTCTAAGTTTTATTTAATATTTTTAACTCAATTACTTATATTTTTATTTATAAAAATATATATTTAAATATTTTACAATAATAACGGAAATTTAATAGATACAATTAATAATAAACTAACTTATACGAATAGGAAATAATATGAAAATATTTTCAAATCCTATATTTCTTCTACGAATCGCAAAAAGTTATTTATCTGATAGAGATAGAGTTTGGCATTATAATAGAAAAAAATTGAAAGAATTTCAAGATAAAGCTATAAAAAAAATGATAAAATATGCTTTTAAAGTTCCCCTCTATAGAAAAATATATAAAAAACAGGATATCTATCCAAATGATATTAAAAGAGTTGAAGATATCCAAAAGCTTCCATTTATTACTAAAGAGGAACTAAGGAAAAATTTTCCACAAAATATTGTTCCAGAAGGAAAAAACATAAAAAAATTCTGGAGAATAGAGACATCTGGTAACACAGGAAAACCCCTTTTTTTATTCAGGGATTTAGTAGACATTGTTAGAGAGGAGATATTAGGTATAAGATGCCTCTCATATTATGGATATGAATTGACAAAAGATAGATTGACAGTAATAGGAGATTATGCTACTCCAGGCCGTTATGACTATGCTGTTTACAAAGGAATTCTTGAAAATTTAAAGGGTCTATCACCTATGAAAAATATTCAATATGTTAGCTATTTTTTAAAGGATACAGAAAGTAAGATTGAACAAATAAATAAATTTAATCCAACATTTTTATATGGGTTTCCAGGTGATATTAAGACTATTGCTACTTATAAACAAAATGGCTATGCTACCTTTTCTCCAAAATGTATTATAACATCTGGAGAAAATCTTGAAAGTTACACTAAGGAATATATTGAGAATATTTTTAATACACGAGTATATGATATTTACACATCTATTGAAATGGGAACAGGAGCCTTTCAATGTGAATATGGAAATTATCATGTTAATTCAGATAATATTTATTTGGAATTTTTAAACGATGAAAAAAAACCTATAATTTCTAATGAGCCTGGTCATGTAGTCATGACTAAACTTTTTGGAAGAGGAACTCCATTAATAAGATATACCGGTTTAGAAGATATCATAACTCCATTATATGAAAAATGCCCATGCGGATTAGAAAC